>Ga0180437_10001752_pt1 | contig 36473 bp, 27 predicted proteins | sample SS_ome_4_FD_132410 | JGI IMG/M metagenome (GOLD analysis project Ga0180437, IMG submission 132410) | Hypersaline lake sediment archaeal communities from the Salton Sea, California, USA - SS_3_D_1 metaG | ecosystem: Environmental > Aquatic > Non-marine Saline and Alkaline > Hypersaline >... | reverse complement strand
CCCGCCGCGCACCCGGCCTCGCCAAGCGGGCTTCGTGGCGGCCTGGTTGCGCTGTGGTCGGGCGACGGGCACGCTGAGGACGCCGCGGGCACGCATCACGGCGCGGCCGTCAAGGTCTCCTACGCTGCCGACCGCCACGACACGCGGCGCGGGGCGTTCTTCTTCGACGGCGAGAAGGGGCTCGTCACCGCCCCCGACGCCCCCGGGCTGGACAGCGACGAGGCCTTCACGCTCAGCGCGTGGATCTACCCGGTCTCGCACACCGACAGCGAGGGGCAGGAGGGCACGATCGTCGCCAAGTGGCTCGACACGAAGCAGCACGGCGACTACGCGATGTACCTCGACCGGCAGGGCCGGCTGTGCCTGATCGTCTCTCACAGCGACAACGGATACGTCGAGGACGAACTGCACTCCGGCCGCGGCGTCCCCACTGACGAGTGGACCCACGTGACGGCGACGTTCGAGAGGGGCAAGCTCAAGCTCTACCTCGGCGGCCGCCTTGACGCGGGGATGGTCTCCTCGAAGGTCCGGCGCACCCACCGGGGCGAGTACCCGCACGACGACGTGTGCATCGGGGGCTACTGGTCGGGCGACTTCCGCTTCCACGGCGCAATCGACGAGGTGGCGATCTGGAACCGGGCGCTGAGCACGAAGGAGGTCGCCGCCCTGGCGTCGATTCGCAGCCTGGCCGCCGTCGCCCCGGGCGCGCCGCCGCAGATCACCCGCCTCGCGCTGTGTGACCGCATCCTCCTGGCCGACGGGAAGGTGCTGCTCGGGACGATCCGCGCCGCCACGTACACCGTCGCCGCCGCGTTCGGCAAGGCGGAGATCCCCGCCGATCAGGTCGTCGGGCTCGTCCGCGACGATTCGGCCGGCCGGGGCAGCGGGGCGAACGCGTTGACCGTCCGACTCGTGCTGATCGACGGACAGGTCGTCGCGGGCACACCGGCCATGCCGGCGGTGGAACTGAAGCTGCCCTCCGGGTCCGCCCTTCGCGTCCCGATGGCCAGCATCCGCCAGCTCGGCTACCGGCTGGCCAAGGCCGACCGTCGCCCGGCCGGCGGGCCGAGGCAGCTCCTGGTTTTGCGAAGCGGCGATCGCCTGGCGTGGACGTCGGCGGAGCTGAAGCTGAGGCTGGACTCTGCCGCCGGGAGGATCGACCTGCCGGCCGAGAACATCGCGAGCATCGAATCGGGCGGCGGAGGGGGAGGCGGGCATCGGGTGCGCCTTCGCAACGGCTCGTGGCTGTCGGGCAAGCTCCTGCCTGAGAAGCTGACGGCGAAGCTGAAGCTGGGGCCGGAGCTGACGGTCGGCTGGGCGGAGCTGACCCGCCTGACGCGCGCGGTCGATCGCGTCCTGCCGGCGGGCACGGCTGTGGTGCGGCTGCGCAGCGGCGACCATCTGTTCGGGCGCATCACGGACGAGGCGCTGACCGTGCGAACGAAGTTCGGCGAGGCGAAGGTCGAGGCGGAGTCCCTCAAGAGCATGCAGGTGGGGCGGGAGCCGGACGGCCTGAAGGTGACGGTCCGGACGTGGGAGGGCGCGACACTGGCCGGCCCGCTCGCCGCGGCGGCTGTCGCCTTTCGGATCGCCCCCGGCGGGCCGACGCTGAGCGTGCCCGTCGCGCAGATCGCCGACCTCTCCCGCCCGTCCGTGCTCCTGCCGCCGAAGTTGGCGAAGGAGGCGCGTCTGCTCATCGCGCAGCTCGGGGCCGAGTCGTACAAGGACCGCGAGGCGGCCACCAAGGCGCTCGAAGCCCTCGGGCGCCGCATCGTGCCGCTGCTTCGCAGGTACCGCGACAACGGCGACCCGGAGATCCGCGTCCGCGTCGAGCACCTGCTGGACAAGCTGACCGAAAAGCCCGCCCCGCCGAAGCCCAAGCCCAAGTCGCCCCGGCTCAACGGGGGCGGCGTGGACATCAACTTCAACGGCGCCCGCGAGGTTGATGTCTTCTGATCGGAGAGGGCGGGCCGGCCGGCGCGCCGGCGGGGACTTGTCCGGAGGCGGCGGCGCACCTAGGATGACGGCATGAGCGCGACCGAGGCGAATCGCCCGCGCCGCCGAGGCCCCCGCCGGCAGGAACTGCCCGGATTCGCCAGCGATCGGGTCGACAAGATCCGCAGGGCGGGCAATGTCTGGAAGCTCAGCGGCGGGGAGATCCGTCTGCCGGACGTCTTCGGCTTCTGCCAAGGCGTCAAGCGCGCGTTGACGATGCTCGAGCAGGCCGTCGCCGCCCACCGCGGCCACGGCGGGCGCATGCTGCTGCTCGGCCAGATCATCCACAATCCGTGGGTCAACGCCTATTTCGAGTCGCGAGGCGTGCGGATCCTCACCGCCGAGCAGATCCGCCAGCCGGAACGCCACATCGAGGCCGCCGACTGCGCCGTCATCCCCGCCTTCGGCGTGCCCGTGCCGATCGAACGCCGCCTTCACGCCATCGGCTGCCGGATCGTGGACACCTCCTGCGGCGACGTGCGGCGGCTGTGGTCCTGGGCCGGGCGCGAGGCGGACGGCGGTTTCGGCGTGCTGATCTTCGGCCGCGCCGCCCACGACGAGACGGTCGTCACCAAGAGCCGCCTCGCCGACCGCGGGGGGCGATACGTGGTGGTGGGCAATCTCGATCAGTCGCGGCGGTTCTGCGACCTGGTGACCGGCCGGGCCGAGGGGGCGAGCTTTGCCGAGCAGTTCGGCCCGGACGCGACCAATGCCGCCGACCTCACCCCGTTCGACCGCCTCGCGCAGGTCAGCCAGACGACGATGCTCTACGAGGAGACGCTCGCCGTGCGGCAGCTTCTGACCGAGGCGTACACCGAGCGGTTCGGCCCCGACGAGTTGGGGCGGCGGCTGGCGTTCCAGCCGACCGTCTGCCGTGCAACGCAGGCGCGGCAGGGGGCGGCCGTGGCGCTGTGCCGACAGGGCTGCGACGTAGTGCTCGTCGTCGGAGGGTTCGGCTCGTCCAACACGCGCCATCTCTACGAGCTGGCCCGAGGCTACGCGCGGGCGTGGTTCATCGAAGACGACGAGGCGATCCGGTCGAGCCGCGAGATCGCCACGTTCGACCCGGCCGAGGATCGACACTTCGTCGCCGCCGACTGGCTGCCCGACCGCCGGCCCGTCCGCGTCGGCGTGCTCGCCGGGGCGTCCAGCCCGGAGATCGTCGTCGGCCGCGTCGTCGAGAAGCTGGCGCGATTCCTGGAACAGTAGCAGGGATCCGGCGGATGCGGGGGGCGGTGGTAGACCGTGCCGCTCTGCCGCATACGCGACCGTCAATCGTCCACCGATTGCCCGGACTCCGCAGGATGAGAGGAGGCCGCGGCTTCTTCCTCTTCATGGGATCAGCGTGATCGGCGCAGTCTGTGGACCCGTCGCCTCCGCTGACAGCCCCGCGCCGCCGCCTACTCCCCGGCGACTTCGGCCTCGGCGGCTTCTTGTCGGGCCTGGGCGACCTTGCCCATTCGGCGCCAGCGGGCGTAGCGATGCTCGACGAGGTTGTCGATGGGCACGCGGCTCAGCTCGCGGAGGGTGCGGACGACGTGGCGCTCGAGGTTGTGGGCGGCCTCGGCGGGGTTGCGGTGGGCCCCGCCGAGCGGCTCGGGGATGATGTCGTCGATCACGTCGAGGGCCTTCAGGTTCCTGGCGGTGACCTTCATGGCCGCTGCTGCCGCCTCTGCCTCCTCGCCCGTTCGCCAGAGGATCGCGGCGCAGCCTTCCGGGGAGATGACCGAGTACCAGGCGAACTCCATCATCGCCATCCGGTCGCCGACGCCGATGCCCAACGCCCCGCCCGAGCCGCCCTCGCCGATCACCACGCAGACGATCGGCGTCCGCAGCCGGCTCATCTCCTGGAGGTTCCGCGCGATCGCCTCGGCCACCCCGCGCTCCTCCGACCCGATGCCCGGATACGCCCCGGCCGTGTCCAGAAGCGTCACCACCGGCAAGTGGAACTTCTCCGCCAGCCGCATCACCCGAAGCGCCTTGCGGTACCCCTCCGGGTGCGGGCAGCCGAAGTTGCACTCGATCTTCTCCCGCGTGTCGCGCCCCTTGTGCTGGGCGATCAGCGCCACCCGCTCCGTGCCGATCCGCCCCAGCCCGCAGCGGACGGCCTTGTCGTCGGCGAATCGGCGGTCCCCGTGCAGCGAGACGAAGTTCTTGACCATCGCCTCGATGTAGTCCCCCGCGATCGGACGCTGCGGGTGGCGGGCGACCTGCACCGTCTCCCACGCCGAGAGGCTCTGGTACGTCTTCCGCAGCAGCGCGACGAACTGCGCACGCAACTGCCGGATCTCCGCAGAGTAGTCCCGCCCCGCCTTGACCTGCTCGGCTTCCAGGTCGGCAATCTGCCGCTGAAGGCGCACGATCGGCTTCTCGAAGGGAAGGAAGTAGCCGTTCTCGAAGCCGTTTTCGGTTTCTTTGGCCATGGTGTCGCGATCAAGCCCGGCCGCCGCCAGCGACCGCGTATACCAAGAAAGGACGCTCGCGGCGTCCCTTCTACAACCTCTGTCAACCTACCCGTCCGTCGCCGAGCTTACCGGCGCCCTCGGCAGCGCTGCAAGCAAATTCCCGTCCCCGCCATCTTCCCTTGAGCGTTGAGCGTCGGGCGTTGGCTGTGGGGCGTTCTTCTGTTACCTCCTCTACTGCCGCCGCCTCGACACCAAGCCGCGCGTGCAGCCTGGCCGCGCCTCCTACTTCGCGGCCTTGCGGTTCTTGGCGATTGGCTTCTTGAAGAAGCTGGTCTTCTTCTTCGTCACCTTGGTGCCCCAGACACGGACGTTGTCGATCCGCCCGACGTCGTCGAACGAGCCGAAGCCGATGCAGCCGCTCGGGAACGTCTTGTCGGACGCCTCCATGATCGGCTTGCTCATGTCGTCGAAGAACACCCGGATCGTCCCGTCGGAGGCCTTCCGCTCCAGCCGCACGCGGTGCCACTTCTGCTTGCCCCAGTCGATGCCTTTCGTCGTCCTCTTCGCAATGTTCGTCCGCGGCTTGTCGTTGACGATGAAGACGTTGTGGGCGTTCCTGTCGGCCTTGGTGGCCATGTGAACGTAGTAGTATTGCGTCGGCTTGGTGAAGCCGAAAAACAGGCACATGTCGCGATGGCCGTACTCCTTGCCCGTCTGCAAGAGGTCGGCCTCGAGGACGAAGTCCTCGAAGACGTGGTCGCGGATCAGCCCGATCACGCGGGGGGAGCGGACCTTCGCGCGGTACTTGCCCTGCCCGAGCGACTCGAGGCATCCGTTGGCCGCCTTGCCCTCCGCCTTGGCCGGCAGGACGGTGTGCTTCCACTTCGGCGGATCGGTGAACTCGAACTGCTTGATCGAGTCGGGCTTGTCGAAGTTCTGGTGATAAAGCAGCTTGTAGCCCTTCGGCAACGGGGCGGCCGGCTGGGGGGAGGCCTTCTCGGCGGCGGTCGCCGCCGGGACGAAAAGGCCGACAGAGAACACGAACACGCACAGGGCGGTGGAGAGGGACTTCATTTCTTGTTCCTTTCGCGTTTTTTCCGGCGCGCATCGGACAGGAATCCGTCTACAGACATGAAACAGTACAGCGGGAGCGAAGGTGGCACAAGAAAGCGGAACTCCGCACCGGGCGATCGGCCCCAGGGGCGGGCAACACGCCAAGGCGAGTCGGGGTGGGCTACGGCTTTGCGCTGCGCGCTCGGCCCGCCCGGTCTCGAGCGGGATCCCCGCGGATGTAAGCGGTGGCGGCCTTGGCCAGCAGGCCACTTCGCGTCTCGTTGCGGGCCTTCGCGAAACGGTCGACGGCGTCCAGGAGACGTTCGGGCATCGTGATGTTGATTCGCTTGGCCTCGACCCGCAGGCTCGAGGGGGCGATGGACACAATCGCCCACAGCCCCCCCTTGTACTCTCGCCGCCGCCGGTGCTGCTCGATGCTGCCCGGTTCGGGGACGGGCTGGCCGTCCTCGATGAGGCCCTCGAGGTGCAGCTCGATGGCCTCCTGCGCCATGGCGATCGCCTCGTCAACCGTGCTGCCGGCCGAAAAGCACCCGGGCAGGTCGGGCACGGTCACGCCGTAGTCGGAATCTCGATCTTTGTGCATAACGATGGGGTAGTTCATGGCTCGCTCCAACCGGCCTGTTTCATGATGGCCCGGACCGTTCCCATGGGCAGGTCCTTCTTCGGGTGCGGCACGGTGATCAGGCCCGGCCGATCCGGATGCCTGAACTGGTGGTGGCTTCCCTCGGTCCGGACGCAGACCCACCCGTCGGCCTCGAGTCTCCGGATGATCTGGCGGCTGTCCATCTTGTGTGTATTATACACACCCAAGCGGATCGAGTCCAGTTATGCAAGCTGTTACAGGCTTTTTACGTTACCCTATCCGTCAAACAGACATGTAGTTGTGAACGCTTTCGGCAGGACGTGCGTACAACGGACAGACTGAGCGCAGTCAGGCCGCGCCGGCCATGGTATAGTCGTGTGGTAGATTTGCGTGGGATGCCTGCGCGCTGCTTGCTTCTTCGTTAGAGGACGCCTTTTTCGTTCACCTTTCGGGAACACCGTGTCGGAACATGCGTCGAATATCATGGCAGGAGGCCGGTCAGCCGGCTCCGGCGGGCCCCGCTCGGGGACGATCGCGTTCGAGGACGCGGCGTTGGTCGAGCAGAGCCGTCAGGGCGACATGCAGGCCTTCGGCGCCTTGGTAGCTAAGTACCAGGACCGGATTTTCAACATGGTATTCCGGATGTGCGGCCGGCGGGCCGACGCGGAAGAGCTGGCGCAGGAAGCGTTCCTGAAGGCGTTGGAGCGGATCGGCCAGTTCCGCGGGCAGAGCCAGTTTTACACCTGGCTGTTCCGGATCGCGGCCAACTTGACGATCTCACATCGCCGCCGTGGTGGTCGGGTGCGCTTCCAGTCGCTCACCGGCCCGGAAGAGTTCGAGCAGAGCCAAGCCGACGCGTTGACGGCCGCGATGGCCCGGCGCCGCGAATCCGCCCCCGAGGCGGCGGCCATGGCGGCAGAGACAAATCGAAGGGTCATGGACGCCCTGGAAGAGCTGGACGACGATTTTCGACTCGTCGTCGTCCTCTGCGACATCGAGGAGATGGATTACGCTCAGATTGCGCAGGTGCTGGCCGTGCCGGTCGGCACGGTCAAGAGCCGATTGCATCGGGCCAGGTGCATCTTGAGAGACAAACTGGCCGATCTAAGAGTGGAACGATGACCGCGCGAGCGAGAATCAACCAGCAGCTTTCGGCCTACCTCGACGGCGAGTTGGGCGAGCCCGATCTCCAGCGGGTCGAGCGGGCCCTCGAGGCCGACCCCGCGCTGCGCGAGGAGCTGGCGGAGTTGTCCGCGACGCGGGATCTGCTCCGCGCCCTGCCCGTCGAGCGGGCGCCGCAGGACCTCGCCGCCCGCGTGATGGCCGAGGCCGAGCGAGCAAAGCTCGTGGGGGCCACCCACACCGAAACTGCGCCCAGCCCGCTGCGGTGGATCCGCTACATGGCCACGGCGGCCGTGCTGCTGATCGCCGCGGGCGTCGGCATGATCATCGCCGTGACGCTCTGGTCCCCGCCGGAGTTCACCACGACGATCGCCCGATCGAGCCCGGACCGGTCGCCCGGGCCCGGCACGGGCGGTAGGATGGGCGAGCCGGCCGGCGGGCCCGCGGCCGCAGCCCCGCCCGGCAAGGCCGGCGGCGCGGAGACGTACAAGGTGGCCGTCACAGATCGCGGCGGGCAGCGGGGCGAGGGCTTGGCGGCCGGTGAGAGCGGGGCCGGCCGCCTCGAGGCCCCCGGCAAGGCCGCGGCGAACGATACGGCCGCGCTCGGCTTCGACGCCGTCACGCCCGCCAAGATCGCCCTGTCGAAGGCGCTGGCCGGCAACGAGGTGATCTACACCGATCGCATGGACGACACCCGCCGCGAGATCGAGAACCTGCTGTTCGTCAACGGCTGCCAGCCGGCCGAGGTCCGCACGTCGTTGGCGGCCCTCAAGAGCGGCAAGGAGATCGCCGCCCGCGCGAACTTCTACCGGCAGACTCGCGCCTACGCCGGGCAGATCCAGTACGAAGCCTTCGTCACGCCCGAGCAGATGGCCACGGTGCAGAAGCATCTCGGCACGCTCCGCTCGCGGCAGGCGGTTTCGCAGTTTGCGTTGGCCTACGTACCGTCGCGGGCCGAGGGCGGGGGGGGGCCGGCCGGCGGCGGATCTGCGCTCGGCATCGAGGAACGCGACGTGAGCGAGGGCCTCTCGCCCAAGCAGAAGGGCATGGCCGCGAAGCGCCTCGACGAGCTTCAGCGCGTCGCGGGAAGGGGCGTGGGCTTCGAGGAGCACATAGCCGCCGGGCAGGAGGGCGAGAAGGACACGTCCGGCGCGCGCGGCCTCGACCGGAGGACGGGCAAGCCAGCCGGCACGTTGACGGCGGGTCGGCCCAGCGATCCGACGGCCGGCGGCTCGGCGTCGGGCAAGGCCGTCACCAAGCGGGAGGGGAAGGGCGAGAAGACACTGAAGGACGATAGGCTGCGGGAGATGCCGGCCGACAGCTTGACGATGCCCACCAAGGACGACGCCGACAAGCAGCGGTGGGTCAGGCGGGCCACCAAGGCCGATCCGAGCGGGTCGACGCGCGACCAGACGAGCCGCGACGAGGACACGACGGTTCGGCCGGCGCGGACACGTCCTCCGGCGCCCTCGCCGGCCGCGGTCCCGAAGGCCCGGCCGAAGCCGGCGCCAACCGCGCCGCCCGCCCCGGCCGTCGCCGCGAAGCCCGGATCGGGGTCCTCGACGAAGGACTCAGCCGACGCGGGCGGGCAGCTCGGCGGACGGGACGTCCCGCCGAAGGTGACCGTGCCAGCGACGACCACTGTCAAGCCGAAGCCCGCGGCGACACCGGCGACGGCGCCCTCGCCGAAGCCGACGGCCGGCCCCGAGCCCGCGCGGCCCGGCGAGGCAGCCAAGCAACTCGACGAGGGCCGCTCCGTTACCGGCGAGCGAATCGCACAGGTCGGCGCGGCCGTTGCGCGGGGGCGGGGCAAGGCTGGAGAGAAGGTGGCCGCCGCCCCCCGGCAGAAGAGCGCCGAGGTCCTGCCCGTCGTTGCGACCGGCGTGCGGACCATCGAGGACGGGCAGAAGACGACCGCCCAGCCGGCGACCGCCCCGGCCGGGGGCAGCAAACCCGTCGTCGAGGTGGCCCTGATCGACGGCACCGGCAGCGGCCGGTTGCGCCGGGCCGACAAGAAGGCTTCCGGCGAGCGCGATGCAAGCCTTGCCGAGCAGCAGCGCCGCCTGACGGTGCCCGGCGCGGCGTCGACGAAGCCCGCCGACCAGCCTGCCGTCTCCGAGGTGGAGCGCAACGGCCGGTTCGCAGGCGAGGCCAAGCGCCACGGCGGCTACACCGCGGCCACCCAGCCGTCTCAGCCGGCCCTGCCAAAGCTCATCCTGGCCGGGATGCAGCCGGCGTATGGCCGACAAGGCATCGCGGCGACGCAACAGGCGACGGCGCGGCTCTGGCGACTGGTGATCACCGTCAACTACCGCTCCCAGGCCGAGGACGCGAGGAACAACGAGATCCTCCTCCGCCTTCGCGCCCACCAGGCCGCCAAACAGGCCGAAACCACCGACGCCAAGTCCGCAAAGAAGTAGCCGCCCCCCCTCCGCCGCTTCCTCCCCCGACCCGGGGCCCGAGCAGTGGCGTTCGTTCGTGTTCTCTGAGATTGGCCGAGGGATTCGGTAAGCGCCGGATCACGGGGATGATCGGGCGGGGGGCCTCTCCGGATGAAGGCGACCCGTGGGGCATTTGCGCCGCCGGTCGGCGGTGGTATATTCCTCCGTGCCGTCCCGCGGCGGGGCGGGCGGCGCGAAGGGAGACGTCGATGACGGCGGAAGATGACACGGGCCGATCGGCCTTCGCCTGGCCGGACGGGCGGAAGGCGGCGGTGAGCCTGAGCTTCGACGACGGCCGGCCCAGCCAGCTCGACGCGGGGCTGCCCATCCTCGACGGCCTCGGCGTGAAGGCGACGTTCTACGTGTCGATCGCGAACGTCGACCGCCGCCTGGACGCGTGGCGCCGCGCCGCCGACAACGGGCACGAGATCGGCAACCACACGCTGAGCCATCCGTGCAGCGGCAACTTCCCCTTCTCGCGCGACAAGGCGCTGGAGGAGTTCACGCTGGGGCGGATGGAGGCGGACCTGCTGGCGGCCAACGAGGCGATCCGCCGGCGGCTGGGCGTCGTGCCGACGACGTTCGCCTATCCGTGCGGGCAGACGTACGTCGGACGCGGCGAGCAGACCCGCAGCTACGTGCCCCTGGTGGCCCGGCACTTCACGGTCGGCCGGTCGGCCTTCAACGAGACGCACAACGACGCGGCCTTCTGCGACCTGGCGCAGGCGTTCAGCCTCGACGGCGACTGCCAGCCGCTGCCGCGCCTGCGGGAGATGGTCGACGCCGCCGTCGACGCCGCCGGCTGGCTGATCCTGATGGGCCACGACGTCGGCACGAACGGGCCGAGGCAGGTCTTCCGCGCCGCCGTGCTGGAGGCCCTTTGCCGCGAGCTGCTCGACCCGGCCCGCGAGGTCTGGCTGGACACCGTCGCGGCCGTCGGGGCGTATGTCCGCTATCGGCGGGGCTGGTAGGGCCAACCGCCTCTCCCGGGAAGCGGCGACCGCCTTCGCCACTTCTCCTCCGGGGCAATCTCCCGCGGCTGCGATTCTCCGCGCTGTCAGGGCCCTGTTCTGCCTATTGCGCGAGCAGCACAACCGACGTCACCACCAGCGTGCCGAGGACGCGGGCGATGAACGAGCACGTATGCCGTCTCGGGTTCGCGTCCAGGGCAACGCTGATCAGCATCGCCGGCAGGCTGAACCACGTGATCGCAGCAAGCAGGATCTCAGCCAGAGACACGGTCCCAACGAGCGCCGGCCCGAGCACGTTCGTTCCGTTGGCGATCTCCAGGAGGACGGCCAGCACCGCGACAACGGGCACGAAACTGGCAACGCCCGACAGCGCGTACGCCGCGATCCCTCTCCGCCCGCGCAGGCTGCGCAGCGCCGCCAGCATGAGGATGGCCTGGATCGCGTGCAGTCCAGCCCACGTGTAGATCCAGACGAAGAAGATCGTCGGCGGCACGTGTGCAAGCATCGATCTGTTGTCCCGTGGCGGAGCTGCACGCCCTACGGCTGCGGCTTTTTCGAGGGCTTCTTGTCGGCCTTCTTCGCCTTGGCGAGGTCGGCCTTGCATCGGGCGGCCCAGGCGTCGTGCAGTGCAGCCATCTTCTTGACGCGGTCGGGCTCGGCGGAGGCCAGGTCGTTCAGCTCGGTCCGGTCGGCGGACAGGTCGTACAGCTCCCACGGCCCGCGGCGCTTGGCGACGAGCTTCCACTTGCCCTGGCGGACGGCGCGGCAGCCACCGAAGGCCCAGTAGATCGTCTCGTGGCCGGCGCGCCGCTTGCCGTCGAAGATCGGCAGCAGGCTCTTGCCGCGCAGCGGCAGGACGTTTCGGCCGCCGAACGTCGTGGGGTACTCGGCGGCGGCGACGTCGAGGCAGGTGGCCATCATGTCGATGATGTGCCCGGGCTGGCGGGTGATCTGCCCTCCCTTGGTGATTCTCTTGGGCCAGCAGGCGATCATCGGCGTGCAGATGCCGCCCTCGTGGTTCCAGCTCTTGTACTTGCGGAAGGGCGTGTTGGACGCGTTGGCCCAGGGCGGGTCGACCGTCCGGTAGCTCGGCAGCCCGCCCGGCGGGATGTTGGGCGTCTTGTGGACGCGCTCGGCGCACCCGCCGTTGTCGGACAGGAACATCACCAGCGTGTTGTCGGCCTTGCCGAGTTGACGGACCTTCGCCATGATCCGCCCGATGTTCTGGTCCATCCGGTCGATCATGGCGGCGTAGACGGCCATCTTCAGGTCCCACTCGTCGGCCTTCTCGTCGTCGGCCCACTGCGCCACGCCCGGATCGCGCGGGCTGATGCGGTACGTGTCGTCGACGAGCCCCATCCCCCGCTGACGGGCGAAACGCCGCTTGCGCAGCTCGTCCCAACCGGCCCTGTACTTGCCCCGGTACTTCGCGATGTCCTCCGGCCGGGCGTGCAGCGGATAGTGCGGCGCGGTGAAGGCGACATAGAGGAAGAACGGCTTGGCCTTGTCCTCCGCCGACGCCGCCTCGCCGTAGTACTGGTCGAGGTACCTCACCGCGGTCTGGCCGAACGCGTCGGTGGTGTAGAAGTTGCGGTCCTCCGGCGTGTAGGGGGTGAACTCCTTGTCGTCGATGGCCCATCGGCGCCAGCTCTTGCGCTTGCGCCCGGGCGGGGGCTCGCCGTCGCGCTGCCTGCCGGGGTTGAAGAAGTTGCAGCACCCGTCGGCCAGCCCGTAGTAGCGGTCGAATCCGCGGTGGACCGGGAGGCTGTTCGCGTGCCACTTGCCGACCATCAGCGTCCGGTAGCCGGCCGGGCGGAGCGCCTCGGCGATCGTCACGCAGCGGCGGTTCGTGCCCATCGACCCGTCGCCGACCTGCTGCGAATACAGCCCCGTCAGCAGCGACGCACGCGTCGGGCCGCACTTCGCGTTGTTGTAAAACTGCGTGAAACGGATGCCACGGGCCGCCAACGCGTCCAGGTGCGGCGTCTGCACCTCCCCGCCGTAGCAGCCGATGTCCGACCAACCCATGTCGTCGGACATCATCAGGACGATGTTGGGGCGATCTGCCGCGGGAGAGGTTCTCTTCAGAGGCAGCTCGCCCGGCTCGGCCGCGGCGCGCGACCCGCGAGGCGCCGCTAGCGCCGCGGCGCCAATGCCCATCGTCTTCAGGAACGCTCGCCGATCACACGTCTTGCTCATGTCTGTCCTCGTCGACTTCGGAGTGAATGCTCCTGCCACCCCTGCGGGGCTCATTCTACTGGGGGTACGTCTACCGGGGGCTTGCGCCGGCTATTGCCTTCCGCCCCTTCGGGGCTCCGGAGGCGGCCGCGGCGGCCGCCGCTAGAGGAGCTTGTCATGCGTCTGTGCCAATCTCGGCAGGACGTAGCGTGTGCCGCTCCGCTGCACACGCGTCTGCCCGCGGGCCGGAAAACGGGGACAGGCACCTGCGATGCGCTTCGGAGCCGGTCCCCGTTCTCCTTCGGGTAATCTCTGTAATCGGTGGACTCTACTCGCCGCCGCCTACTGGGCCTCGACCTTCGGCGGATCGACGAATGCCGCCGCGCGGGCCTGCATCGCGTCGCGGTCCAACTGCTCGCCGGCCGCCACCCAGATGCGGTGCCGCAACGTCAGCGACTCGCCTTTGGCGATCTTCGCCTTCGCGAACGTCCCGAACCGCCCGTAGTCCCGGTAGGCCGAGTACTTCGTCCCCTTCGGGTTGCTGAGGTGATTCATGTGCTGGACCGTGTACTTCTTGCCGCCCAGCTCGTAGCACTCCGCCGCCCAGGGCAGGTCGACTTCCCTCTTCACGTTGCCCGCAGTGATCCGGTCGGTGGGGAAGAGGTATCGGGTGGCCTTCGTGTTGACCTCGTTGGCCGGCCGATACTGGAAGCCCGCGTGCTCCGGGTCCCCGTTGAGGTCCACGTCGCTGCGAGCGGCGGTGAGAGTCGAGCGGAACTCGAAGAGCATGATCGCCGGGGCCGGCTGGCGGTAGACGATCTGCCGCCGCTGCTCGACGACGACGGGCTTGCCCGCACCGTCGAGCCAGTGAATCTCCATCGCGCTGGCCCCGAGGACGGGCCCGGCCTTGAGGGCGAGGAACTTCTGGTGCTCCTGCGTGACGTTCTTCATGTGCCACCAGTCGCTCCGCTTGCCGCCGTCGTAGCCGAGCCTGCTGTAGCCGAGGAAGATGCCTCGATGGTGCGTGTACCTCCCGCCCGGGCCCTTCGTGATCGGCGCCGTGCCGTCCTCGTCGAAGACGTGCGTGTAGACCTTGTACGTCGCGTGGGCCGCCGCCGCCGTCGACGTGTCCCGCGCGTACATGTACCGCGTGACCCTCCGCCCGCCCAGCAGCAGGTCGAGGTGCTTGCCCTTCGTGTCCTTGAAGCCGAACCCGCCCGAGGCGGGCGAGCCCTTTCTCAACGTCGCCGTCCAGGTCTGCTTCCGCCCGGCGGGGACCTTCGGCGCGATCCAACACACCTTCGTCCCGCAGCAGGGACAAACAGTGATCTGCCCGGCCACGGCCGACCCGTCGGCCGACTTCATCGCCACGCGGAGCCCGTCGGGCACGGCGGCTTTCAGATCCTCGGGCACGGCGATCGCGGCCGACAGCGGCACGTTGACCGCGTCCACCTTGCCGCCTGTCACCACAAGCCGGACCTCCGCCGCATCCGCGGCGCCCACGCAAATCAGCAACACCACCGCCACCATCGCCAACCGTCGCATCTGTTCACTCCTGAACAACTCGTGCGATTCATGTAATCCGAGGACGAATCACCCGCCCGACCCAACGCCGAGCTCCTGTCCTTCAACCCGCCCCGACCGCCGTCGGGTCCGCCCGACGGTCAGACCGTGAACTCCTCCGGCGCGAAGTCCACGCGTTTGCCGCTGCTCATCGACTCGGCCACCCTCAGCACGGCCACGGCCGCCTCCAGACCCACCTCGCCCGGGCAGGCCAGCTTCGCCTTGCCGCGGACGGCGTCGAAGAAGTTCTTCAGGTGGTGCCAGTACACCCGCTTCGTGTCGGTCGACGGGATCGGGGCGAACTGCCGCGGCCCGTAGCCCGCCTGGCCGATCTGCCTGAAGTCCTTCTCCCACTCGGCCACCGGGGCGTGGACGTCCCGCCAGATCCCGCCTCGCGAGGCGATCTCGGAGATGACGATCTCCCCCTCCGTGCCGGTGAACGTCTCGAAGAAGCCGCCCAACTCCGTCGTGTTGAGCACCTCGTAGTTGCCGCGGACCCGCGTCTTCCGCCCGCCCCAGTCGTAGTCCCACTCGTAGATGCAACTGACGTTGTCGTACAGCTCGTACGTGTCGTCGTAGTAGTCCAGCCCGCCGGCGGCGTAGACGCTCTTCGGGGTCGCGTGCAGGAACCAGTTGAACACGTCGATCTGGTGCGAGCCGAGGCTGGCGATCTCCCCGGCGGCGAACCGCTTCAGCCAACGCCAGTTGCGAAACCGGTCCATCGTACCGAAGCCGTACTTCTCCAGCGTCGCCTTGTCCATCTCGTACTTCTTGGGCCAGTCCAGCGGGTCCCGCTTGTGCCCCCGCCACTGGCCCGAGACGTGCGTCATCCGCCCGAGGGCCTTCTGCTTGTCGATCAGCTCGAGGGCCTTGACGTACCGCGCGTTGGAGCGGTGCTGGCGCCCGACCTGGAGCAGCCGGCCCGCCTTCTTCGACGCCTCGACCATCTTGCGGCAGTCGGCGACCGTCAGGGCCATCTCCTTCTCGCAGTAGACGTGCAGCCCCGCCTCGAGGCAGGCGATCGTCTGCTCGGCGTGGAAGCCGTCCGGCGTGGCGATAATTACCGCGTGGAGGTCCTTCTCCTTGGCCAGCATCTCGCGGTAGTCCACGTACGTGTTGACCGGATGCTTGTACTTCTTCAGCAGCCGCGACGAGTACATCCGCGAGAACTCCCAGATGTCGCAGACCGCCTTGAACTTCAGGCCGGGCAGCTTCATGCAGTGGCTGACGAGGTGCCGCCCGTGGTCGCCGGCCCCGATGATCGCCAAGTGGATGGGGTCGGCCTGGCCGCCGGTGACCTGTCCGACGATCCGCGGGGCCGCCGCCGCGGCGATCCCCGCCGCCGCACTCCCCATGAATCTCCGACGTGTTATCGATGACATCGCGCTGGCTCCTTTCGCCGCTGACCGATCGCGCCCGCCGCCCCTCACGACGGCCGGGCCGACCTTCAGCTTACGCCCCGCCGACACCGAACGCCAGCTTGTGCAGCGGGTCGGTCACCGCCCCCGACCCACCACCGTCTGCCGCCCGGCCTGCCCCGCAGGGGCAGCGGAAGTTAGCCCCGGGCGACCGAAGGGAGCCCGGGAACCACGCGCAATGTTGGTCAGCGCCCCGAAGGGGTGCCGGAGAGTATCCGTCACCCCTTCGGGGCTCTTGCGCAGGGAGGCATCAGACCGGGGGTTCCCTTCGGTCACCCCCGGCCAACTTCCTCGGACCCTTCGGGTCCGGCGTTGCCCGATCGTTCCGCCTGGTGTCGCCGTCGGCTACAATGCGGGCGACGAATCCGTGAAAGGCAGGTGAGTGCATGTCATCTCTGACCGAGCGCGTGCGGGAGGCGGCGATGGAGGCGGGGGCGGACCTGGTCGGTTTCGCGCCGATTGCCCGTTTCGACGGCGCCCCGCCCGAGCTGAACCCGCGGACGATCTACCCGCCGACGAAGACCGTCGTCGCTGTCGCCACCCGCCATCTCCGCGGTGCCCTCAAGGCCGTCGAGGAGGGCACGTACTGGCAGGCGTACAACTGCGACAACTACTGGTACCTCAACGAGGTCGTCGCGCCGCAGATCCTACGCCGCGTCTCGCTGACGCTCGAGGAGGACGGCTTCGTCGGCGTGCCCGTCCACAACCCCTTCCATCCCCACAGCGGCAGGCAGATCCGCGACGACCAGCCCGACGGGCCCGACGGGATGGTCTCGCTGCGCATCATCGGCGTCGCCGCGGGGCTCGGCGAGTTGGGGATGTCCAAGCTCCTCCTGACGCCCCAGTTCGGCCCGCGCCAGCGCGTCTTCGCCGTCCTCACCAACGCCGAACTCGAGCCGACGCCCCTGCTCGAGGAGCCCGTCTGCGACGGCTGCCTGTCCTGCGCACGCGAGTGCGAGGCCTGCGCCATCGGCGACACCCGCGACGTGACGTTCACCATCGAGGGCCGGCAGTTCGGCCACGCGCCGTTCGACGCATCCGCCTGCGCGAAGGTCCACCGCGGCGACGACCCGCGATTCAGCCCGTTCTGGAACGGCACGGAGGCCGAAGGCGAGCAGCCGTCGTACAGCCGCTTCCTCCAGCACCGCTTCCGCCACCTGGCCACCTGCGTCGGCCGGGGCTGCCTGCGGGCGTGCCTTGACCACCTCGAGAAGACCGGCCGGCTCGAGCGGAAGTACAACACCCCCTTCATCGAGCGCCCCCGTTGGAAGCTCAACGAGCCGCCGGCGAGGCCGAACGCAGATCCTTGATCGCAGAGAGGCCGGGGAGGCAGGAAAAGAAAGATTGCTTTTCTTTGCCGAATGGAACTTCTCTCCGCCCGATCCGTCTGATAGAATGATTGTGGCTCCGGACGGTGCCGCAAGCGAGACGGTCCCCCCCCGCCGTCATGCGCTCGCGCCCCCCGGAGCCTTTTTGTTGCGCCGACAGAGCCGGCCATGCCCGCAACGCCGAGGGCCGTCCGGAGCCGCGAGAAGCCGCCGGAGCCGCCCCGGGCGGGGCCGCCGGCCGGAACGTCGCCCCCCGGCCCGGTTCGTCAGGTGGTGGCCCTGCCGCTGCTGACGCCGAAGACGACGGCGAGGCGGGGGGCCAAAGCAGACGGGCCGCCCGGCATCGCGCCCGAGGTTGGGGCACGTTGCCGAGCGGCTCGGCGTCGTCTTCCGGCCAGGCCGGATTCCCCTCGCAGTCCGGCGGCCGCCACGCGGTCGATTCTCGACCACCTGCCAGCCAGCCGGCTGCCGGGATCAATAGTCGCTGTACTTCTTGTCCGACGAATCCACCTCGGTATCCGTCGTGTTGGCCCTGATCGCGCCGCTGGAGGCGTTGTAGATCCAGCCGACGGTGTTGCCGTCGGCGGCTGCGATGCCGATCTCGCCTTTTCTCGCGCCGACCGGCAGCGGCGGGATTCGACGAATGTACGGGCCGTAGATGTGCGTCGCGTCCTTCGTCGCGCTGATGTTGCCCAGCGCGTCGGAGTACTGGAGCAGCGCGGTGTCGATGTCGGCCACGGCCGGGAAGTCGCCGCCATGCTCCGCCGAGTACAGGTCAACGGCGTTGCGCAGCACCGCCAGGTTGCCTGCCAGTGCCGCGTCCGCCGCACCCGCGGAGCCTCGGCTCAGACGCGGGATCGCGATCGCCGCAATAATCCCGATGATCACGACCGCCACCACCAACTCCAGCAAGCTGAAGCCCCGATTCCTTCTCTTTTCGCTCATGCCTGTGCTTCCTTCCTTTCCGAACCTGGCTCGCAAGCCATTAGGTGTCACACTCACATGACGGACTCACGCTATCACGCTATGGTCTGTCTCGACACATTCCCCGGATCACTTGAACAAGGGATGAGAAATGTCCACACCCCGCCGATGTGGAACCGGGCGGGCGCACGGGGGGCCCCCAGAGCGTCTACTCGTCTGCCCCACCAGCAGCGGAATCCTTGACCAGGTATATGGTCACGAGGCGGCCGTCCGGAGCCTTCAGCGTTGCCGAGCCCTGCTTGACGGATACCAGCCGCATCTCGTCCAGCAACTGCCCGACATGGAAGCACTGGCCGTTGATGATGGCTATGCCGCCTGTTCCAGTGACAACCGTGGCCGTCAGGCGGCGGGGCTTGGGCGGTTTCGGCGCCTCCTTCACTTCCGGCTCGGGTGGCGGCGGCGGCGGCTTCGGATCCGGCTTGTGCCCGATACCCCAGGACTCGGACGGCTTGAACGCGTCGCCGACCGACAGCACATCCAGGCGCTGCCGCGTGGCGTAGGCCTGAAGCCAGTCGGACAGGGTCTGCTTCCGGTCTTCCGCCGGTGAGGGGGGATGGAGGGGCAGTTTGGCGACGTCGGGCACGTCGAACTCTTCGACGGGCTCAGCAGCGGCCGCCGCCTGTTCGGGCCCGGTGGCCGACGGGTCGATCAGCGCGCGGTCCACGATCAACACGCATACCGCGATGGCGAGCACCGCCGCGATGGCGACTTTTCTCTTCGTAATGCTCATTTCAGAGGAAACAGAAGATACTCCCTGGCGGAAAGCAAACCCGAACAGGAGAATCTGCCGTCGGGCCTCCACAGGAGCAGAGGCGGGGGTCGGCCCGATCAGGCCAAAGAAGGGGACGGCGCCGCCACCGTCGCCGCCCGGCACAGGATTGCCCCTCCCCGCAGGGGCGAGAGATGGAGATTCCCCCCTGTCGTCGTCGAATCGATCTTCTCTGCCGCTATGGCGCCGAACGAGCCCCGCCGGCCGCGTGCCAGTGAAGCCGAAAGCCGAACCTCGCCGGAGCTTCCGCCTCGGGGTTGCAGGATAGGCTGAACGAGTTGACAGACGTGTCCGGGAAGGTCTCCGCCAGCTTGCGCAGGAAGGCCGCACACGTCGGGTACCTCCCTGCACCGGTCACGTGAATCGGCACGATCTCGTGCCGTGGCGCGCTGATCGGCTGCTCCGGGCGAATCTCGTCGACCGACAGGCCGGCCGCCTCCACCAGATCGGTCAGGCGGGCGATCCGCGAGTTAATGCGGTGGACCGGCTCGAGCCGCACCTCCTGCTGTTTCAGCGTCCGCGTCAGCTCAACCAGCCGCTGCCTGTGGCGCTCGACGGAGCCGGCCAGCCGATCAGCGGTCTGCTCGAGCTGCTCGAGCTTCGCCTTTCTCACGGCCATTGCCGCCCTGGGGCGCAGGAGGGGGTTGACGCGTTCGAGCAGTAGGGGTGCGGCCGCCGCGACGCACAGGGCTTGTATGACCAGTTCGGTCCGCCGCCCCTTCCACTTGCCCAGCTTGGTCGCTTTCATCGGTCGGCCCCGCCTTTCTGGTCGATGTGGCACACCAGCTCGAAGGCCACCGCCTGTCCGTCGCCAAATCCTTTCCGCTCGGTCCTCACCAACCGAACGCTGTCGAACAGGCCGGTCTGCTCCAGCCGCAGGACGAACCGCGAGGCGGCCGCCTGCGTCTTCGCCAGGCCGCTGAGATGGAGGAGATAGGACTCGTGCCCGTCGGGGCCGGGGCGGCCCTCGGGGCCGGCGTCGGGTCCGCTTCCGTCGGCCTCGACCGGCTCGAGCCGACAGCGCGACAGGACAACGTCGTCGCCGAGGCGGTCTGCCAACATGGTCAGCAGGAGACTCCAGTCGGGGTGTTTGGCGGCCGCCCGGGCGGTGGTGATCTGCCGCTGCGTCACTTCGATCTTCCGGCGAAGGGACTGAATCTCGTCGCTGGCGCGGCGGATCCGGTCGATCGCTGAACGCAGTTGGGCCGCGGAGGCCTCCCGGTCATCGCCGGACAGGACCCAGCAGGCCACGTAGGCTGCCAGCAGCAGCCCGCCGTAGACCGGCAGCCCCTTCGCCCAGCGACGCAGGCGCCTCCGGCGGGCCTGTTCCTCTCGCCGGCTCTTCGGTATCAGGTTCGCATTTTCCACGGATCACGGTTCCTCGAACTGGCCCAGGCCCGTCGCGGCGGCCAGGGCCGACCCGCACTCCTCGTCGAGCATCCCGGCGCAGTCGACCAGGGCGGTCGGACTGATCACCCGGACCTCGGCGCCCAGTGTCTGGCCCAGGTGCTGCCGCAGGCCGAGGGCCGAGGCGCCCGCGCCGGCCAGAAGCAACAGCTCCAGGCCCGCGTCGGGGTACTGATTCGACAGGTACGACAGGGGAATCCTCATCTCATCGACGGCGGCGCCGAAGTGCTCGGCCGCGGTGTCTGCGCAGGCCTGCTGCACCTCGCCGGCGGGCGGACTGACGTCCGGGCCGATCGAGCACGACCGGTCGATCACGATCGGCTCGACCGCGTCGACTCTCAGGCTGAGTTTCACCGCGAGCTTCTCGATCAACGTGCCGATCGCGCACTTGGCGAGGTTTCGCTCGTAGACGACCGCTCCGCGGTACAGCAGGACGAGCTGCGAGGCGCACCAGCCGACGTCGAGGATGCCCGCGATCCCTTCGATACCGGTCAGCATCGCCGCGCACGCCCGGGCGATCGCCAGCGACCTGACGTCGAGGGCCTCGACGTGGAGGCCTCCCTGCTCGAAGGCGTCCAGCAGTTGGTTGGCGTCTTCGTGGCGGCAGGCGGCGCCCATCACGAAGGTCGTCTGGGCCGCCCGGACCGGGGCGGGCAGGTCCCAGCAGGCCAGCTCGAACGAGCCCGGATCGCAGCCGTTCATCCGGGACAGCTCCCGCCGCGCCAGCTCCTTGATCGGCGCGCCGGAATCGCGGGGAGGCAACTCCATGATCCCCGTCATCAGCCGGTCGCCCGGCACGGCCAGCACGATCGACTGGCCCCGGAAACCGCGTTCCGCCAACTGCGCCCGAAGCTGGGCCGCCTCCGCCACCTCGACGGCCGCGCCCGACGCGCTCCGCGGAATCGTCGCCGCCGCCGCCAGCCGCCAGCTCGGCGCCGTCCGATGCAACTGGACCGCCCGGAAATGCCTGCTGCCCACGTCGATGCCGATCGGGGAGCGCCTCGACCTGGCAGAGCCCGTCAGCCGCCGGCGGGCCGGCCGCTTCGAGCGGAACCTCCCGAGCCATCTCCGACCGCCGGCGGCGGCCCGGCTTGCTTGCTGTTGCTCACTCCGACCCACTATCCACCTCCTCCGGCCAGGCTGGTCGCATCGAACAGGGGCGTGAAGATGCTCAACGCCACGAACGCCACCAACGCCCCCATGAAGATCAGGATCGTCGGCTCGAGGAGGCTCAGCAGCGTCTTCAGGGCCACTTCGTTCTCTTCGTCCAGAAAATCCGCCAAGTCCAGCAACAGCGCGCTGACCTGCCCGCTCTGCTCGCCGCTGCGGGTGGCCTCGTACGCCGAGGAACTGATCAGGTCCGTGTCCCGAAACGCCGAACTGATCGACTCGCCGCGCGAGACCGCCTCTTCGGCCCGCTCCATCAGGCGGATGTAGTGGATGTTCTTGATCGCCCCGCGAGTCAGCCTCAGGCACTCCAGAACGGGCAGGTGGCTGTTCATCAGGATGCCCAGCAGCCGCGCGATCCGCGCCGTCGCGAAGCCCCGCGCCATCTTCCCGACCTGAGGCAGCGCCAACACGGCCGTGTCCCACGCCCTCTTCCCCGATTCGGAGTTGAGGAAGACCACCAGGCCGGCGATCAGGGCGAACAACGCGCCCCCGGCCGCCCACCAGTACGCCCGAAGCGACTCGCTGAGCGAAAGCAGCGCCTTGGTCGTCGGCGGCAGGGGAACGGCCAACGTCTCGAACAGCTCGCCGAACCGGGGAACGACCAGCAGAAGCATCGTGACGAACACGCCGAAGCAGACGGTGATCAGCAGCGCCGGGTAGATCATCGCCCCAATGAGCGTCCGGCGGACCTGCAACTGCTTGCGGGTCAGCTTCGACAGGCGGTCGAGCACCTCGCCGAGCTTCCCGCCCTGCTCGCCGGCGGCGACCATGTTGCGGTAGACGGCGTCGAAGATCTCCGGGCGGGACTCCATCGCCTTCGCCAGCGACGCCCCGTGCTCCAAGTGCGTCCGGACATCCTCGACGACCTGTCGCCATCGGGCGTCCTTGGTCTGGCGGGCCAGCGAGTCCAGCCCCTCCGCCAGAGGCGTGCCCGCCCGAATCAGCACGAACAACTGGCGGGTGAACATCGCCAGGTTCTTCAGCCGACGCGCCTTCCCGCGCGGCAGGCGGCCCCCCCCCGTGGCCGGACCGGCCGCGGAATCGGACCGGTTGACCGGGGCGATCTCCGCGACGTACAGCTCCCGCTGGCGCAGCCGCTCGGCGCCTTCGGCCGCCGAGGGCGCTTCGATCACGTCCTGCACCTCGCGGCCGCCCTTCTCATATGCCCTGTATGTCAGCTTCATTGAACCGCCCTGTTCTCAGACCGCCGTGGGCACGGTTCCGCCCTCGAGCTTCTGCCCGGCCGGGCCCGGCGAGGTTTCGTTCTCGCTGTGGGTGGCCCCGAGGACCTCCTCGAGGCTGCTCCGCCCCGCCAGAGCGATCGCCACCGCCTCGCGCCGCAGCGGCCAGCCGCCCTGACGCTGCCACTGGTTCGACAGCTCCTGGCTGACCGCGCCCCCGCGAATGAGCCGCCGCAGCTCGCCGGTGATCTCCATCACCTCGTAGACGCCCGTTCGCCCGGAGAAGCCCGACCCGTGGCAGTGCGAGCAGCCGGCCCCCCGAGTGAACACGTGGTCAGGCTGTTGGGGCAGCCCGGCCTCCTCCAGGGCGGCCGGCTCCGGCTGGTACGGCTCGGCGCAGTGCTGGCAGACCGTCCGGACCAGCCGCTGGGCGACCACACCGTTCAGCGCGCCGCTCAGCAGGTACGGCGGGATCCCCATGTCCATCAGCCGGGCGACCGCGCCGGCGGCGTCGTTGGTGTGCAGCGTCGCCAGCACCAGGTGCCCGGTCAGCGCCGCCTGCACGCCTACCCGCGCCGTCTCCTCGTCGCGGATCTCGCCGACCATGATCACGTCCGGGTCCTGGCGGAGGATGCTCCGAAGCGCCCGCGCGAACGTCATGCCGATCGACTCCTGCACCTGGATCTGGTTGATCAGGTCCAACTGGTACTCGACGGGGTCCTCGACGGTGACGATGTTCGTCTCCGGCGTGCGGATCAGGCTCAGCGCCGAATAGAGCGTCGTCGTCTTCCCGCTGCCGGTCGGCCCGGTCACCAGCACCAGCCCGTGCGGGCATCGCAGCATCCGCAGGAAGCTCGTCAACGTCTCCGGACGGAAGCCCAGGTCCCCCAGGTGGACCTCGAGGTTCGCCTTGTCCAGGATGCGGATGACGATCTTCTCGCCGAGGACCGTGGGCATGCTGGAGACGCGGAGGTCGATCTCTCGGCCCTGGGCGCTGATGCGGACGCGGCCCTCCTGCGGAAGGCGGCGTTCGGCGATGTCCATCCGCCCGATGACCTTCACGCGGGAGATGATCGAGGAGTGCATGCCGACCAGCGGCTTGGTCACGTTGCGCAGCATCCCGTCGATGCGGTAGCGGACGCGGGTGGTGTTCTTGTCCGGCTCGATGTGGATGTCGCTGGCCCCGTCGGCGACCGAGCGCAGCAGGATCATGTTGACGAGGTTGACCACGGGGCTGCCTTCGGCCGGGACGTCCAGGTCGGTGACGGGCCCCTCCTCCTCGTTCTCGACGACCTGCACCTCCGTCTCGGCCAGCGAGGCCACGAAGCTGTCGATCCCCGCCGTCGGGCCGGACAACTGCCGGATGAAGTTCCTGATGTCGTCCTCTAAAGCCAGTACTGGACGAATGTTACATCCGGTCAACTGCCGGAGGCGGTCGACGCTCGGCAGCGATTGGGGCTCGGCCATCGCCACCGTCATCGTGTCGCGGACCCGCATCAGCGGCAGGGCGTTCAGGCGGAGGGCCTCCTCCTCCCCGATCGTTGCCAGCAGCGACGGGTCGGCCATGCCGCTGCGGAGCCGGCAGCCCTTGACCCCCAGCCGCCGGGCCAGCGCGGCGACCAGTTGCTCGCCGGTGACCAACCCCTGCTCGACGAGCGTCTGCCCGAGGAACTTGCCCGTTCGCTTCTGCTCGACCAGCGCCTCCTCGAGCTGCTTTTCGGTCAGCAGCTTCGCCTCGAGGAGGACCTCGCCGATCCGGACTCTCTTCGGGCCGCTCGTCATCCAGCGCTCCCCAAGGCGGCAACCACGTCCTCGAACTGCTCGAACATCGAGGCGACTTCCGTCAGATCGAGCACCTCGCGGAGCATGTCGTTGACCCCACAGAGCTTCAAGGCCCGGCCCGAGCGGATCAGGCGCTCGGTGGCCTCGACGAGCACCTCCAGCCCGCGGCTGTCGACGTACGGGACGCCCGAGATGTCCAGCACGACTGCCTTGTGATTCTCGTTGAGCACGCGAACGAAGTGGCTCTCGAGGTAATCAGCGTCGGCCCCGACGAGGGGGCCCTGCGGCAGAAGCACCTTTACCCCATCATGTTGCTGTTCATCTACCTTCACAACTCGTCCCTCCGGCTGTCGGGCAGCCGACGGCGCAGTCGTCACACTCCTTCCATTCCGGGCATACGGATTGCCTTATGAGTACCCATCGGCTTGCCGGGGCGGAACTTGAGCAATTGCCGAAACCCGGGCGGGTTCCCGACGCCCCCGAGCCCCTCCGACCCGCCCCTATGCCAGCAGCAGCACCATAATCCCCACAAACACCAGACAGATCGCCAGCGTCACGAGAAAGCCCACCCACGACTGCGTCGAGGGCTTGACGATGAACAGCCCGCCGGCCGTCAGCCAGCGCTTCGACGGCGGGACGGCCTCGGCCAGCGGCAGCTCGAGCTTCGCCTCCTCGCCGATGGGCGTGTAGATCTTGCGGAAGAACCTCTCGATGACCTGCGGGTCCGGCGGCTTGCTGAGCAGGCTGCCGAAGATGCCGGCGAGGATCCCGATCGCCAGCGGCACGGCCGTCGTGGCGAACCGCGTGCACGTCAGCCTCGCCCCCGCCATGCTGGCGCCCGACCAGGCGACCAACTCGGCCCGGTGCAGCAGACGCAGCATGCCGGCGTCGGCGGACCACTCGATCATCTCCAGTCGGCCGTCCGGCCCGGCCACCACCGGCCGGCCTTCACGGCGCAGGGATTTCGCCTCCGCCGCGCCGACCTCGCGGACGGCCACCGTGCCGGCCTCGCGGAGGTCGGCGGCCTTCCACTCGACGAGGTACCGGGCCGACAGGAACACGGCGGCCGCGATGACCATGCTCGCGAAGACGCCCTTCGTGTTCATCCGCCGCCAGAGGATCCCCAGCACCACGGCGATCCCGGCGGCGGCGGTGAGGTTGAAGAAGTCGAGGATCGTCTTGACCACGCTGGCGCGCATGGCGACGGCGATGGCCAAGGCGGCGGCGATGATGACCAGCCCGGCGAGGCGGGTGGCCTTGACGTAGTGGGCCTCCGAGGCGCCCGGGCGGATGTAGCGGCGGTAAATGTTCTGGCTGAACAGGCCCGCGATGGTCACCTGCAGCGCGTCGCCGCTGCTCATCGCCGCCGCCAGCACGCACGCCAGCATGATCCCCTGGAGGATCGGGGGCAGCAGGTAGCGGACCGAGTCCCCGAAGGCCGCGTCCGCGTGCACGCTCGTGCCCTGCTTGATCAGAAACGCCAGCCAGCACAACGCCAATATGCACCAGCCCATCGTGCAGATCCGCTTCAGCACGTTGCCGTACGCGAAGCCGACCCGCCCCTCCCACTCGGTCCGACCGGCCGACGTGACCGACACCAGGTGCGCCTGGGCCATGATGCTGAACGGCGCGTTGATGCACAGCGCCAGCACCGTCAGCAGCGAGAAGTATTTCGGGTCGAAGAGGCTGAGGTAGTTGTCCCCGGCCGCCCCGGCCGCGGCGGCGTCGGTCAGCGTCGCCTTCGTCGCCGCCCATCCCCCGGCCGTCTTCATCGCGATCGGGATGGCGATGAACGACAGCGCGACGATCATCAGCCCCTGGATCATGTCGGTGCGAATCGCCGCGACGATGCCCCCCCAGTAGCTGTAGACCACGAAGACGGCCGTGCTGATGAACAGGATGCCGAAGAACCACGCCTCGGCCTCGGCCTGCGAGCGGACGCCTCGGGAAGCCCAGGTCGGTTGGGTGGTGGCTTGGTCGTCGCCGGCCGCCGCGGCCGCGGTCGCCGAGTCGCCCCCCGCCCCCGGCGAGTTGGCCATCTTCACGATCGCCGCCTTGCCCATCATCCCCTGGACGGTCCGCGTGGTGGCCAGCAGGACGCTCGCGCATCCGATGGTCATGCCGACGGTGGCGACGATGACGTACAGCACGGCCGCGGATCGCCCGAAGCGCTGCTCGAAGTAGTCCGCCATCGTCAGGCAGCGCATGCGGCGGACGATGGGCGCGATCAGCCAGTAGAACGGCGTGCCGAACATCCACATCCAGGAGACCCAGATCCCCGACGCGCCGCGCTCGACGGTCTTGCTGGTGACCCCCGCCACGTCCCCGGGATGCGTGCCGGCGCCGAAGGCGTGCATCACCATCATCGGCCAGCCGAACTGCCGGCTGCCCAGCAGGAACCCCTCGCGGTCGTGGATGCCGCGTTTCGACCACCAGCCCAGCAACAGCATGCCCACGAAGTACAGCCCAACGACGATCCAGATGACGTAGTTCAGGCCCAGCCACTCCATGGGCATCTCCTTAGAGGCTCAGCAGGGATGCAAGGGGATGCAGCTCTGCCGCACACGCGTTCCGTTCGGCGCCCGCTGCTGCACCCGCGGCCATCGTTCGGCTCACTTCCACGTGGCCTTCGGCGGCTGGGCGTAGTCGGCAAAGCGTGCGGCGACCTTGCCCTGCTTCTCGTCACCGACGTGGAAGTAGACGCGGTACCGCCACGTCCGGGACTTGCCCTCGGCCAACACGTAGTCGCCGCGCTGCTTGCCCTTCGTGAAGTGCCTCAGCCCGAACGGGTTGGCCGTCAGCAGCCCGTACGTCCGCGCGTGCCACGTCGTCGGGTGACGCAGGTTGTCCGGCGAGTCGAAGATCGCGAAGCCGACCCGCTTGCCGTCCACCAGCCCCGAGCAGTCGCACCACGCGGCCTTCTTGCCCCAGGCGGCCCCGGCGGTCTGGCCCTCGGAGTTGACCAGCCGGCCCTTGGTGGCTTTGCTGTCGCTCTTGAGTTCCGGCCTCATCCGCGTCGCGCACATCCCGCCTTCCTTCGTGTCACCGAAGGTCACCTTGCCGTACTTCGCCTCGCATTGGATCTCGATGTCGATCATGCGGGCGGTATCGGGCAGGCGGTAGATGCGGACCGTGCGCGTCTCGGCCATCACGGGCTTCTTGTCCACGCTTGTCCAGTCGAGCGTCTCGCGAATGACGCCCACGACCGGCCCGCCGACCACGGCCTCGAAGGCCTTGTGGACGATGTAACCCGCCTTCGAGCCGACCGACCAGTTGTCCACCCCGTTGACGGCACCGTGGGCGACGTAGAGGCCCGTGTGGTGCGGGTGGTCGGTCCGGACGTTCTTCGGCAGGTCCCTCTGCACCATCGGGTACGGGCGCATCATCTGCGTCTGCGCGGGCCCGAAGGCCGGGAAGAAGTAAGGCCGACGCAGCACCGCCTTGCCGATCGTCTTCGGCGCGAAGACGTACGACGTGAACGCCGCGCCGTCGATCGTCACGTCGATCTGCGCCGTGCCCGTCTTCAGCGCCACGCCCGCCCCGGCCGGCCCGGCGGCGCCGAACTCGACCGTGTAGCTCTTGCGCTTGCCCGCCGCCAGCTTGTCCAGGATGAACCACAGCTTCCCGTCGGCGACCTGGCAGGGCACGTCGGCCGAGCCGTCGGTCATCTTCACCTTCGCCGCCGTGTCGCGCAGGTCCACGCACATCGGCACGTGGGCGCGGGCCTGCTCGCCGGCCTCCACGACGAGCGTCTTCGTCGCCCCCTGCACCGACGGGGCGGCGAAGGCCGCCAGGCACAGTGCGGCGGCAGGTACCAGCAGAACGGCCATGCGAACGTGACTGTCGATGTCCATAGTCTTCTCCCTTCGTGGCGCATCGGACCGACGCGCGTCCCGGAAGGTTAGGCCCCCCGCGCCAGGCTGTCAAGGCCGAGACCCCAGCCGGCCCCGACTCCCGCCCGCCCATCGCCGCCGCCGCGGGGGTGGACCGCGGCGCCGGGGGAGCTATGATATCGTCACCTCTCCGCGCGTCGGCGCGGCAGCCCCGGCGGCGGAACATCGCGGGATCGGCATGGTTGGACGCTGTATGGGCAAGTCACGGTCGCTGGCCTTCTCCTCGGCGGCGGCGGTTCTCTGCCTGTCGGCCGTCGCCGGCGGCGGGCACGTCGAGGACCGCCCGGACGGCACGACCGTCATCCACGTGACGCTTTCCTACCAGGTCATTCCCGACCCGTACAAGACCGACACGTTCAACCGCGCCGAGCTGGCGGGCGTGCGGGCCTTCAGGGAGCGGTTCGGGCGGATCTTCGCCGAGAGGTATCGCGACAAGTACAAGGCCCACCCGGAGATCTACGGCCGCCACAACTGGGACAAGGTCGAGATCGAGCTGAAGCGGTTCACCGGCATCAAGGTCGAGGGCGTCGAGCACGATCTGCTGGCCATCGCCGGCGGGATGGCGCCCGACGTGCTTTACGTCAACTTCCGCAAGTCCGACACCTACATCCAGAACAACTTCCTCTACCCGCTGGACCGGCCGGAGGACGGCTACTTCACCGGGATGACGAAGGAGGAGCTGGACTTCCGCGTACACCCGAAGATCTGGCCGGTGATCAAGCGGAAGGGGCCGAAGGGCAACACGCACGTCTGGGCGATCCCCTGGGGCGGGGCGGTCGGCAAGGTCCTGCTGTACCGCAAGGAGCTGTTCGACGCGAAGAACATCCCCTACCCCACGGCCGAGTGGACCTGGGACGACATGCTCGCCGCCGCCCGGAAGATCACCGACCCGAAGCGAGGCATCTACGGCATCCTGCTGGGGCGGGGCAAGCACGAGTCCTGGTACTGGGTGACGTTTCTCTGGTCGGCCGGGGCCGAGGCGATGGTCTACGACGAGGCCGCCGACCAGTGGCGGTGCGTCTTCGACTCCCGCGAGGCGGCGATGGCGCTGGATTTCTACATCCGCCTGGCCGACGAGAAGTGGACCGACGAGGACGGCAAGATCCGCCGCGGCTACGCCTACCGGGACCCCGAGACCGACGGGTGGATCAAGTGGGACCGCGGCGAGATCGGCATGCAGCTCGGATACATCGACGAGAAGCTCTTCTCGACGATCAACCCGGAGGTCACCGGCATGGCCCCCGTGCCGCTGGGGCCCGGCGGCCAGCGAGGCGGGGAGCTCAACAGCCGCATGATGGGGCTGTTCAGCGGCATCACCGATCGCGTCGTCCGAGACGCCGCCTGGGAGTACGTCCGCTTCTACGAATCCGAGGAGGCCCAGCGCCTCAAGACCCGCGTGATGGTCGAGGGCGGCTTCGGGCGATTCATCAACCCGAAGTACCTCGAGCGGTTCGGCTACCCGGAGGTGGTCCGCCTCTCGCCGAAAGGATGGGCGGAGAACTTCCGGATCGCCATCGAGACCGGCCGGCCCGAGCCGTACGGGCGGAACAGCAACATCGCCTATGACGAGATGACCACGCCGATCCAGGAGGCGGAGGAGCTGGCGATCACCGACCGGCTGCCCGAGGACCCCAACGCGCGCCTCGACGTGATGCACCGGCTGCTGATCAAGGCCAACGCCCACGCCAACGAGATGATGATCGGCATCGTCCCGCCCCGCCAGCGGCGCGTGCGGAACTGGACGGCGGCGGGCGTGCTGGCGGCGATCGTGCTGACCTTCGGCTTCGTCTTCTGGCGGATCGCGAAGGTCTTCACCCCGCCGGAGGCGACGGTCGGGCGGCGCGTGCGGTGGGGCTTCCGCAAGTACTTCTGGGCCTACGTCCTGCTGATCCCGGCGGTGGTGACGATCCTGATCTGGAAGTACGTCCCGCTGGGGCGCGGCAGCGTGATGGCCTTCCAGGACTACCGGATCATCGGCGACTCGACGTGGGTCTGGCTGCGGAACTTCGGCGATGCGCTGTGGGACAACGTCTGGTGGCGCAGCGTCTGGGACGCGATGCGGTACAGCTTCCTGGTGATGGCCCTGACGTTCCTGCCGCCGATCATCCTGGCGATCCTGCTCCAGGAGGTCCCCCGCGGGCGGCTGATGTTCCGAACGATCTACTACCTGCCCGCCGTCATCACCGGGCTGGTCACCGTCATCCTCTGGAAGCAGTTCTACGACCCCTCCGAGCACGGCGTGCTCAACGCCCTGGTGATGAACATCCCGGCGGTTCTGTTCCTGGCCGTCGGCGGGCTGCTGCTGGCCGGGGCGCTCGCCTTCGCGCGCCGCACGCGCTACCACGGCATGCCTCTGGCCACCGCTCTGTTTGCCGGCGGCGGGCTGCTGCTGCTGGCCACCTGCATCCTCCTGGCCGCGCCGATCCTCCTGCCCGCGAAGGAGGCCTGGACCGAAAGCCTCGCCCGCCTGCCCGGGCGCCTCCTGTCGGTCACGCCCGAGCCGTACCGGTGGCGGGGCGACCCGCGGACGGCGATGCTCTCCTGCGTGATCCCGATGGTCTGGGCCGGCATGGGGCCCGGGTGCCTGATCTACCTCGCCGCGCTGAAGGGCATCCCCGACGACCTCTACGAGGCGGCCGACCTCGACGGGGCCACCTTCGTCGACAAGATCCTCTTCGTCGTCTTCCCGATCCTCAAGCCGCTGATCCTGATCAACTTCATCGGCGTGTTCATCGCCTCGTGGTACGGGGCGGCCGGGCGGATCATGGTCATGACCGGCGGCGGGGCCAACACCGAGGTCGCCGGGCTGCACATCTTCTACAAGGCGTTCATCTACCTCAAGATGGGCCCCGCGACGGCCATGGCGTGGATGCTCGCGTTCATGCTGATCGGCTTTACCGTCCGGCAGTTGAGGATCCTCTCGAGGCTGGAGTTCCGAACGACGGGAGACAAGACGTAGGACGGCCGCTGTGGTCAGAGAAACAGAGAATGCCCAACACAGAGACGCAGAGACGCAGAGAGAAGAGGGAAGGAGAGAAGAAGTGACGGCACACAGGACAGCCCCCGCCTCTTCTCTTCTCCCTACCCCTCTCTCCTCTTCTTCTCTGCGTCTCTGCGTCTCTGTGTCGCATCCCGCCTTTCTTCCTCTGCGTCTCCCCCCGGACGCAGCAAGGGACCACGCATTGAGTTGACGATGCCGATCATCTCTCGCATAGGCCGGCGGTCCGTGAAGGTCAGGCTGCTGATCGGCGCGATCTACGCGCTGCTGATCGGCGGGGCGGTGACGATGGTCTATCCGTTCGCCCTGATGATCGCCGGCAGCACGAAGAGCTCGGTGGACAAGTCGGAGGTCCGGCTGATCCCGGGCTATCTCACCGACGACACGATGCTCTGGCGGAAGCACGTCGAGGGGCTCTTCAGCGAATCGATCGAGATGATGCGCCAGACGCACTACCTCGACTCGCCCGCCTTCGAGTTCGTCCCCGTCCCCGAGAGCCCGAACCGCAAGATGGTCGACGCCTGGCGGGCATTCATCCGCGACGCGAACCTGCCCCACTACTACTACACGGTAGGCTACCTCCACACGCCGGTGACCAAGAACGCCGCCCCCGCCAACCTGCGGGCTTTCCGGGCCGACCAGATCAAACGGTTCGACGGCGATCTCGCCCGGTGCAACCGCGAGTTGGACACCTACTTCATCACCTGGAGCAACTTCTACGTCCTCGCCGAGAAACACCTCCTCCGACGAGACATGCCCCTGACCACGCCGCGGGGGCTCGCGCTGCGGGCCTTCAAGGCACGCCGGCCGATGCACGAGCGGCACTACTTCTCGCCCGAGGGCTTCTACCGCTTCCAGTTCCTCCAGATCCAGTACGGCCGCAGGATCGAGGGCTACAACAGGGAGCACGGAACGGACTACGAGTCGTACGACCAGGTCCACCTGGACCGCCGCCTGCCCGCCGGACCCGGGCGGACCGACAAGGAGCGCACGGACTGGATCGAGTTCGTTCGCACGCTGCTGAACCTGCTGTGGATCCGCGCCGACGACGAGGCGGCGCCCGCCTACCGGGAGTTCCTCCAGGGCAAGCACGGAACCATCGAGACGCTCAATCGCAATTACGGCACGAGCTACGCCTCCTTCGGCGACGTCCCGCTGATCGACGAGCCGCCGGAGGTAGGCATGGCCGTGTCGGACTGGGACGCCTTCCTCCAGGGCTGGACGGACCCCGACACGGGCAAGGTACACATCCTCCCGGCCGAGATGATCCGGATCCACAGCATCGACCTGCTCTTCCGCGATCACCTGAGAGAGCGGTTCGGCACGATCGACAAGCTCAACGCGGCCATGGGCACAAGCCTGCCCGACTGGCCCGCCGTCTTGCCGCCGCAGCGCGACGACCACTACTTCACGTTCCTCGAGCAGACCGGCGAGCTGCGACGCGAGTTCACCGTCCGCAACTACCTCGCCGTCGGCGACTTCATCCTCCTGCACGGGCGGAGCATCCTGAACACGGCCGTCTACTGCGCGATGGCGGTGCTGGCGGCCCTGCTGGTCAACCCCCTGGCCGCCTACGCCCTCAGCCGCTACAAGCCGCCCTCGGCCTACAAGGTGCTCCTGCTGCTGATGCTGACGATGGCCTTCCCGCCGATGGTCACACAGATCCCCAACTTCCTACTGCTCCGCGAGCTGAACCTGCTGAACACGTTCTGGGCCCTGATCCTGCCCGGCATGGCCAACGGCTACAGCATCTTCCTGCTGAAGGGCTTCTTCGACTCCCAGCCGAAGGAGCTCTACGAGTCGGCCGCCCTCGACGGGGCCGGGGAGTTCCGAATCTTCTGGCAGATCACCATGAGCCTGTCCAAGCCCATCCTCGCGGTGATCGCGCTGAACGCCTTCACGCTGGCCTACTCCAACTTCATGATGGCCTTCCTCGTCTGCCAGGACAGCAGGATGTGGACGCTGATGGTCTGGCTGTACCAGCTCCAGCAGCAGTCCGGCCAAGGCGTCGTCTACGCCTCGCTGCTGGTCGCCGCCATCCCCGTCTTCCTCATGTTCGCCCTCTGCCAGAACATCATCATGCGAGGCATCGTCGTGCCCGTCGAGAAGTAGCAGACCCGGGCGAGGAGATCCAACGCGGAGATGGCGGAGGGAAGAGGAGATTGGGATCAGGGAGAGGGCGATTCCTGCGCTTCCGAGACCTGTTTGCCTCGTACGTGTTTGGCGTCCATAGCCACACCGGCGGCTCCGGGAGCCCGGAGGGCAGCACATGTCAGCCCACCGCGTCAGCGGTGGGTTCCGGTCGCCTCGCCATCAGAGCCCCTGCGGGGGCGACACAACCTGCGGCAAGCGATGTGTCGCCCTTGAAAGGGCTCGTTCTCGGGTCGCGGCCAGGACCCCACGGCTCGGGCCGCGGGCTGGTATCTATCGCCCTTCGGGCTGGGCCGGCCAGGCACGTGATTCCCTTCGGCGAACCTGTCTGTCAAACACCGACAGACGTCTCCGCTTCGATCCCCCCTACCCCTCTACCTTCCACCACCCGTCAATCCGCTTCCTCAGTTGGGCGACCTTCTCGGGGTGCTTGCTCGCGAGATTGGTCTTCTCGTGCGGGTCCGCCTTCAGGTCGAACAGCTCGACCGGGCCGGTCGTCTGGCCGTGCGGGACGATCAGCTTCCAACGCCCCTCGATGCACCAGCGGTGCATCAGGCCGCTGGACGGGCGGACGAGGTCGACGACGTCGTGGGCGAACGCCTCGCCGAAGATCGCATCCCGCTTCGACACCGCGGCCGCGTCCAGCAGGTTCAGACCGGGCATGTCCTTCGTCGGCTTCAGGCCACAGGCGGTGAGGATCGTGGGCACGATGTCGATGCTGCTGGCGAGCTGCTCCTCGTCGCGGCGGGGCTTCACCCGTCCGGGCCAGCGGACCATGATCGGCGTGCGGACACCCATCTCGTACGGCGTCCGCTTGCCCCGCAGCTGCGCCAGCGGGCGGCGCTTCTTCGCCCACTGCACCCACCCGTTGTCGGCCACGTAGATCACCACCGTCTTCTCGGCCAGCTTCCGCTTGTCCAGGAAGCCCAGCAACTGCCCGCACGTCTCGTCGAACCACTCGCACATCGCGTAGTACCTGGCGACCGGCAGGGGGCGGTCGGCGGCGGTGTACTTCTCCAGCAGCCGCTTGGGCGGGCTGTGCGGCGTGTGGGGCATGAACGGGGCGTACCAGAGAAAGAACGGCCTGCCGCCCGCGCCGTCGATGAAGTCGAAGATCGGCTTCATGCCCCCCCGCCCGATCTTCAGCCCCGCGTCGCCGTGACGCCCGCCGCGCTTCGGGTCCCCGTGCGTCATCCCCGCGGTGAACCCGCCGTTGGTGTGATGGCCCTCCCACCACTTGCCCGTCTGGAGACTGACGTAGCCCGCCTTGCCGAGCATCGCCGGCAGCAGCGCGTTGCGCCGGAACCGCGCGACCATCTCCCGACGCCCGGCGAGGTTGCGGCTGCCGCCCTTCGGGTCGTTGCCCACGATCCCGTGCCGGTGCGGGTAGAGCCCCGTCGACAGCGTTGCAAGGCTCGGCCGGCACAGCGCGCTCGGGACGTATCCGCGCGTCAGCACCAGCGACTGCGACGCCAGCCGATCGATGTGCGGCGTCTTGATCGCCGGATGCCCCATGAAGCCGTAGTCCGTCCACGCCTGATCGTCGGAGATGATCAGCACCACATTCGGCCGCTCGCCCGCGCCGGCCGGCTCGGCCGCCTCGGACCGAAGAGGCAGGACCCCTCGAGCCAGCCCCGCCGCCGCACCGCCCGCCACCATCGACAAGAACTGTCGTCGCTTCATCGTCCGTCGCTCCTCGTTACCGGCCTGGCCCTGTTTGACTGTATCCTCGGGCGCCGTTATACCAACACCGCCCGGTGCAGCGATAGTCCCCGTATCTCGGAGCGACAACATGTCCTCATCCGACGCGATGACGCGACTGACGATCCTCGGCACGGGCTCGTGCTGCCCGCCGCCCGGCGGGGAGGTCGCCTGCTTCCTGCTCAACGACGACGTCCTCATCGACACCGGCTGGAACGTCGCCGCCCACATGCGACGGTTCGGCCGCGACCCGCTCGCCGTCCGCACGGTCTTCATCACCCACTGCCACCACGACCACTACATGGGGCTCGTCGGCCTGCTGTTCAATTGCGCGATGGCCGAGGGCGGCCGGCGGAAAGCCGACCCGCCGACGATCGTCGGCCCGCGAACGGAGATCCGCAACGCCGTCGACCGCGCCCTGCACTTCCTTCAGAACGAGCGATACGACCTGGTCGCCCCGCCCGACGTCGTACCCCTTTCGCCCAGCCGGCCCTACGAGACCGGCCGCTTCCGTGTGCGGACCGCCCAGACGATCCACCCGACGCTCGCCCTGGCCTACCGCTTCGAGGACAAGCGGACCGGTGCGGTGGCGGCCTTCAGCGGCGACACGGCCCCGCACGCGCCGCTGTCCGGCCTCGCCGCCGGCGCCGACGTGCTCTGCCACGAAGCCTCCCTCGGCGCCCGTGAGGGCGACCCGCTGGCCGATTGGGGCCACGCCGGCGCCCTCGACGCCGCACGTGTCGCCGCCTCCGCCGGCTGCAAACGCCTCTGCCTCGTCCACCACTCCGACCCCATAGACGACGCCACCCTCGCCCGCGCCCGGGAGATCTTCCCCGAAACCACCGTCCCGCAAGAAGGCGACGTCCTCGACCTGCCGATCGACGCCCGAGAGCGATAGACGCGAACCCACCGCTGACGCGGTGGGCTGATATGTGCCGCCCTGCGGGCCGCCGAAGCCGCCGGCGCGGCGAGGGACGCCAAACCCCTACGCAGACCACAATCCGTGAAATCTGTGTAATCTGTGGACTACTGCTTCTTCCGCTTCGGCGGTTCGTAGTCCGGGTTCGGCCTCGGGACCTTCGCGCCGACGTGCTTCAGCCAGGCGACGAGCCGGGCGTCGAGCTGCTGGACCTTCTCCGGCATCCTGTCGGACAGATCTGTCGTTTCCGACAGGTCGTCCTTGAGGTTGAACAGCTCGTAGGGCTTGCCGTCGTAGCGTTTGAGGAGCTTCCACGGACCCGCCCGGATGATGCTGTAGGGCGTGATCCGCCCGCGGTAGTGCGGGAAGTGCCAGTAGATTGCGTCGCGCTTCAGCGCGCCCGTCTGCTTCAGCAGCGGGAGGATGCTCTCGCCGTCGAT
>Ga0180437_10001751_pt1 | contig 36494 bp, 34 predicted proteins | sample SS_ome_4_FD_132410 | JGI IMG/M metagenome (GOLD analysis project Ga0180437, IMG submission 132410) | Hypersaline lake sediment archaeal communities from the Salton Sea, California, USA - SS_3_D_1 metaG | ecosystem: Environmental > Aquatic > Non-marine Saline and Alkaline > Hypersaline >... | reverse complement strand
GCCAACGCCGAAGCCATGATGGCCCTGGCCGCCCTGCATGACAGTGGCCTGTGGAACCAACGCTGGACAACCCTCGACCCACAAAGGAATTAACGCCGCCATAGAATCTGGCCCGACACGGTCCTTGTGAGGCAGCGGGCCGACCGCTAGAATCGCGCCATGGTATCTTCGGTCCGTGGCGTAGCGGCCCTTGTCGCCCCGGCCCGGGGTGGATTCGAACTGCCCGGTCGGGCAAGCCTTCCGAAGAAAGGGGAAAAGGGATGAGAAGCTCTCGCACTGCGTGGACGATTTGCCTGGGCCTGCTGGTCTTGGCGTGGATGGCCCTGCAGCTTGGCTGCCAGCCAGCCGAGGCCCCGCCCAAGGGTGGCGCACAACAGCCCGCGACTGAACCCGGCGAGCAACCGGCCGAGCAACCGGCCGAACAACCCGGCGAACAGCCGGCCGAACAACCCGCCGAAGGGCCGGCAGAAGGGCCCGGCGAGCAGCCGGCCGAAGGGCCCGCCGAGGGGCCGGCCGCCATGAAAGTCGAGGTCCCCTCGGGCCTGCCCGACTTGCCCGTGCCCGACGACAACCCCATGACCGCCGAAAAGGTCGAGCTGGGCAAGCTCCTGTACTTCGACACGCGCGTGAGCAAGGACGGGACCATCTCCTGCGCCACGTGCCACGACCCGCAGATGGGCTGGGCCGAGCACCGGCCGACCAGCGCGGGCATCAAGGACGCTGAGGGGCATCCGCAGATCGGCGGGCGCAACGCCCCCACGGTGATCAACGCGGCCTATGCCACAAGCCAGTTCTGGGACGGGCGCGAGCCGAGCCTCGAGGCCCAGGCCATCGGCCCGGTGGGCAATCCGATCGAGATGGGCAGTTCGATGGAGTCGGTGATAGACCAGTTCTCGAAGATCGCCGGCTACCAGGAGCGTTTCCAGGCGGTGTTCGGCACCGACGTGACCGAGGAGGGATTCGCCAAGGCCGTGGCCGCTTTCGAGCGCACGGTCCTAAGCGGCAACTCGCCCTACGACAAGTTCAAGGCCGGCGACGAGGCCGCGCTCGACGAAGCCCAGAAGCGGGGAATGGCCCTATTCGAGGACCACTGCAACATGTGCCACAAGGCGCCGCTGTTCAGCAACTACGGCTTCTACAACGCCGGCGTGGGCATGGACAAAGAGGAGCCCGACAAGGGACGCATGGCCGTGACCGAAGAGGAGCGCGACCTGGGCAAGTTCCGCGTGCCCGCGCTGAGGGAGATCGCCGACACCGCCCCCTACTTCCACGACGGCAGCGTGGAGAAGCTCGAGGACGCCGTGGCCCTGATGGCCGGCGGGGGCATGGACAACCCCAACCTGTCGTCCGCCTTCAAGGGCCTCGCCGCCGAGGAGTTCACCGAGGAGGACCTCGCCGACCTGGTGGCCTTCCTCAACGCCCTCTCCGGCGACTACCCGAAGACCGAACCGCCGACCGAGTTCCCGCAGTAGCAGCGTCCCGCGCCCGTACACGCCGTTCGTAGTGACCGCATTCATGCGGTCCTCAAGGCATCCATGCGCCCCGGACACGATCAGTCGGGCCGCCACGAACAGCGACCCGATGAATCGGGTCACGACGAACGTGCGTGGGTAATCCGCACTAACGACCGTGCTGGCCCACCGGTACGTGGACGTAGGCGACCGCCCGATAGCCGTGCCGGTCGGTCCGCTCGACGCGCACCAGGTAGTGGCCCGGCTTCTCGTAATGGTGCGTGACCACCGCGTAGCCGTCCTTGGCGTGCTGGTTCACGTTGCCGTCCGACTTGCTGGCCGCCGCCGGGCTGCCGTCGCCGAAGTCCCAGGTCTCCTGGCCGTCGGTCGTGGCGAACGTGCGGACCTTCAGCGTCACCTCGTCGCCGGGCTTGATGCCGAACGTGGGATAGTATACCGGATGGATCGTGGGCACCATGCGGTCCTTGTGCTCGGGATCGAGCACGTGGACGATGGCGAAGTCGTAGTCCACGCGCCCGGCGGCGTCGGTCACATCGAGAATCTCGCTATAGTAGCCGGGACGTTCGTACGTGCGCTGCACCTTCGGCCTCTCCGCAGTGGCGCCGTCGGTGAAGGTCCAGCGATAGCGGGCGATCTTGCCGCCGGCCGACCAGCTTCGCGCGGCGTCCAATTCGACCGTCTCGCCGGCGAAGATGGCGTGGTGCGGCCGGGCCACGGCGATCAGCTTCGGTTCGTACTGCGCGAGGTACGCTTCCCAAACGAAGGCATAGGCTTCCTGGCATCCCCACTTGCCCGAGGGCTGGCGCGCGAAGACGTCGAAGTGCAGATGGGTCCAGCCGCCGCTGCCCCCCTCCTTGCCCAAGAGCCCCAGGCGCCGGCCCTTGGTCACTTTCACCCCCGGCCGGATCCCCTCGTCGATCGACTGGAAGTGGCTGTAACGGTAGTACCACCCGCGCCCGTCGAGCACGTAGACCACGTCGTAGCGCGGGCTGACCGGCGTGTCTTCATGCCCGGGCAACCGCTCGTCGCGGGCCGAGACGACCAGCCCGTCCGTGGCGGCCATGACCTCGACCAGCCCCTCGGCCCCGCCGAAGTCGAGCCCGTAGTGATAGTAGATCCGCTTCTCGCCCGGCCTCTCGCAGGCGTTCACATAGCACGGCTCGTTGGCCATCTGCGTGGCGCTGGCGAACCACCGCTGTTTGACCGGGTAGACGAACGTGTCCGGCGTCAGGAGCGGCGAGCCGGCCGGCCAGAGCCGGAGCCGGGCGTCCTTTTCCAGCCCCCAGGCGTCGCGGTTGCTGTTCGCCGTGGTTCCCTTGGTGATAGGGCAATCCACCCGGACCTTGCCCACCGTCACCGGCAGCTCGTAGTTGGCCGATGCGAGCCGGACCTTCTGGCCGTCGATCTCCACGAGCACCCGGGCGATGCGCACGGCGTTGCGCACCGAATCGCGGCTTTCCTTGAGTTCCAGCAACTTCACCGCGACCTTCTCGCCGTTGCACAAGGTCACCTCGGCCGCCTCGCCCAACGCAAGGTCCACGGTCTGCAACAGCGGTTCAATGGTGGGTTCCGGCGGCTCGGCCGAGGCCCAAGCGACAACGCCCACCCACAACACGGCGGCGGCACACAGTCGGCGTAACATGGCGTTTCCTCCCGACAAAGAAGCGATGGGGTTGACGCGACCGGTCCGATCCTAACCCCGGCCCCGCGCGAAAGCAAACCGGTGTCCCCCTACGCCAGAAGCTCCTTGCACGGCCCGCCGGGCGTCTCGCGGACGTAGCGGGGCACGGCGTAGCCGGGCAGGCGGCGGCGGAGCTCGGCCACCAGCTCCCGGCCGGTCGGCTCGGGGACCTCGAAATGGGCCGCCCCGGCTACGCGGTCGAGCTGGTGCAGGTAGTAGGGCATCACCCGCAGGTCGGCCAAACGCCCGCAGAGGGCCTCGAGCACGCCGGCATCGTCGTTCACGCCCTTAAGCAGCACCGCCTGGTTCAACACGGGCACGCCCGCGTCGACCAGTTTGCCAAAGGCGGCCGCCACGTCGCCGTCGATCTCCCGCGGATGGTTCACATGGACCACCACGATGGGGGCAAGCCGCGTGGCCCGCAGCCAGCCGAGCAGATCGTCGTTCACTCGGCTGGGGATCACGATGGGGAGCCGCGTGTGTATGCGAAAGCGGTGAACCTGGGGGATTTGGGCAATATCACGAACGAGGCGTGAGAGGTGCTCGTCGGACCGGGCCAGCGGGTCGCCGCCGCTGAGGATCACCTCGTGGAGGTCCGGCTCCGCGGCAATTCGCCGCAACAACGGCCGCCAGTCGTCGGGCGTCGCGGGCGCAATTTGGTACGGGAAGTGCCGCCGGAAGCAGAACCGGCAATGGACGCCGCAGGCCCCAGTTGTTACGATGAGCGATCGGCCTCGGTACTTCGCGAGCAGGCCGGGCTGCGGCGAATCGGCCTCGCCCAGGGGATCGGCCCGAAAGCCCGGGACCTCGGCCAACTCCCCCGTGCGGGGCAGCACCTGTACCAACAGGGGGTCGGCGGGGTCGCCGGGCGTGATCCGGGCCAGATAGGGCCACGGCACGAGCAGGGGAAACCCGGCGGCGGCCCGCTCGGCATCCTTGGCCAGCGACGAGGGCAGGTCGAGCAGCCGGCAGAGTGCGTGCGGATCGCGCACGGCCCGGGCCAGTTCCGAGCGCCAGTCCCGGTGTGCCGGGACCTCGTGCCTCGCCCCGGATCGAATCGCTACACTTTGCATAGAAGAACATCGTACCACAAACCCTACCCGTCCCGATACCGAAGCAGGAAGAGAGTCGTGCCCAGCTACAACACAAGCGAGTTTCGCAAGGGGCTGAAGGTCCAGCTCGACGGCGATCCGTTCATCATGATCGAGTGCAACTTCGTCAAACCGGGAAAGGGCCAGGCCCTCTACAAGTGCAAGCTGCGGAACCTCCTGCGCAACACGGTGATCGATCGGACCTACAAGAGCGGCGACTCGCTCGAAGCCGCCGACATCGAGGAGATCGAGACCCAGTACCTCTACCGCCAGGCCGACACGTTCGTCTTTATGCACAACGAGACCTACGAGCAGTACGAGCTGTCGGCCGATCAGGTCGACGACGCCTGGCGGTTTCTGAAAGAGGGGATGAACTGCGGCATGTTGCTGTTCAACGGCAACCCGATCGGCATGACCCCGCCGAACCACGTCGTGCTCGAGGTGACCTACTGCGAGCCGGGCGCCAAGGGGAACACGGCCACCAACGTCACCAAGCCGGCCAAGGTGGAGACCGACGCCGAGTTCGACGTGCCGGCCTTCGTTGAGATGGGCGACAAGATCCGCATCGACACGCGGACCGGGGAGTACGTCGAGCGGGTCCGGGATTAGCGCGCAGTAACCAATTGTTGGCTCAATGTATCATTCCGAGCCTTGCCGGTGTATGGGAGAAATAGCCCATGTTGAAGTCCCTGGAGTTGGTCGGTTACCGTGGGTTTCGCGAGTATAGCCTCACGGCCCTTTCCCGGGTGAACTTACTCGTGGGACGGAACAACTGCGGAAAGAGTTCCGTTCTGGAGGGCGCCTACCTCTTGGCGACGGGAGGCGACCCTGCGGTTGCGTCGGAAATTGCGTGGCAGCGCGGCGAGGTAATCATAGCGAGCGACAATCGAGAGCGATATCGTGGAGAAGCCTATCCAGTCATATCGCACTTCTTTCACGGACACGAGTTCGGGCCCCGATCCCGCTTCACAATTCGCAGCGAGGGCGGCGGCGAAATCACAGTTCAGATCGTGACCTTGCAGGAACTTTCAGACACGGCTGAGAGACAGGCTTTGCTCTTCGAGGACATTGGTCAGGAGGGTCTAGGACCGACGCTTGCGGTATTGGTCCAGGCCTCTGCAGAGGGCGCGGCCCGGGCTTTTCCTCCACTGCCCGTAACCGACGAAGGCGCCGTTACTCAACCGCGCCACTCGCGGTTCGGACGAGCTCTGCGAGGGGACGTAAAGGTTGGTTTGCCGGTTGAATTCATCTCTCCGGACTCGCTTCAACCGCGATCCATGAGCGAAATGTGGAACAGGGTGCTCACGGACGGACGAGAATCGGAGGTCATCGACGCGCTCCGCATACTCGAACCAACTCTCCAGAACGTGTTCTTTCTGAGCGGGGAGACAGCCTTTCGTTATGCAGGGCGTGCCGGAGTGTTGGCCGCGTTCGCGGGTTCGCGACGTCGCGATCCGCTCGGCAGTCACGGTGACGGTATGCGGCGGCTACTTGCCCTCTCGCTGGCACTTATTAGAAGCCAGGGCGGCATTCTCTTGATCGATGAGGTTGACACCGGGTTGCACTACTCCGTTATGGGTGACATGTGGCATCTCATCGTGCAAGCGGCTATCGATTCGGATGTCCAGGTATTTGCCACCACACATAGTCTGGATTGCGTGAAGGGACTAGCGTGGCTTTGCGATAACCATCCTCGACTCGGATCGAGCGTTGCCCTTCAGAAGATTGATTCGGCTTCGGATGAAGCGGTTGGGCTGGACGCCGAGCAGATCGTCATGGCGGTATCGCAGGGCATGGAGGTGCGATAATGGCGGGCACTCTGGAGCGATCAGTGGTTCGCGTAGAGGGCAAGGATGACATGCATACGCTCGTGCATCTCTTGCTCCGGCACGGAATCGATTACGATACAAAGCCCTGGCCCCCGCAGTTTCCCGAATTCAAGGAAAGCGACAGCATCGAGAAGATGCTTCAGGGAATGACCACCGCGATCGAACTTAGCGCCGGGCGAACTATCGGCTTTGTTCTCGACGCGGATTCGCCGCTTGATGACCGTTGGCGGGCCGTTCGAGATCGGCTTCAACAGGTAGCTGTAGCGGCTCCCACCTCCCCACCGCCCGAGGGCTTCGTCGGTGAATCACCGAAGTATCGTGCCCGTGTGGGCGTATGGTTGATGCCCGACAACTGTCACGACGGCAAGCTTGAGACACTCCTCAGTACGCTTGTCGAGGAAGGGGACTCGCTTATCGGGCACGCGGAACAGGCTACTTATGGTGCAAAGGATCTTGGAGCGCGTTTTTCCGAGCCGGATACGATTAAGGCCATCTTGCATGCCTGGTTGGCTTGGCAAGAGGAACCAGGCTGCCCCTACGGAACGGCGATTCGAGCGCGCTACTTCCGACATGATAGCCCGGCCGCAATTGGTTTCGTCGCGTGGTTTCGAAAGGTGTTTCGCATCGAGTAGGGCCTGTCGACCGCCCCTAGCGGAGCCGTTCATGAAACGCGCCCCCTCGCTGCTTGCCGTCCTGGCCGAGGACGAGGCCACGCGCGACGACTGGCGCCCCGCGGCGTCCTGGAAAAACCTCCGACGCCGGGCCGAGCTGCTCGCGAAGCTGCGGGCGTTCTTCCACGAGAACGGGTTCCTCGAGGTCGAGACCCCGATCCTCTCGGCCGATACGGTCGTCGACAGGCACCTGGACCCCTTTTCCACGGGCGTTCCCCGCGAGCCGGGCAGGCCGCCGCGGCGCCTGTGGCTCCAGACCTCCCCCGAGTTCGCCATGAAGCGGCTCCTGGCCGCGCTCGACCCTCAGTGCGACGCGATCGAAAACGGCGACGCCGGTGCGGCGGGCTCGCAGCAGGACGAGCCCCCTGCGCGGGCGATTTACCAGATCACCCGGGCGTTTCGTCTGGGCGAGTGCGGCCCGCTGCACAATCCCGAGTTCACCATGGTCGAGTGGTACCGCGCCGGCGACGATATGCGGACGGGCATGGAGCTGACCGGCCGGTTGTGCGAGGCGATGCTCGGGCGCGGCCCGGCCGAGCTGCTCAGCTATCGCGAGGCGTTCGAGCGGCACGTCGAGCTGAACCCGCACACGGCGCACGCCGAAGCCCTGATCGCGGCGGCCGAGGAGCACTGCGTCGCGGCACCCGCCAGCCTGTCGCCCGACGATCGCGACGGCTGGCTGGAGCTGCTGCTTTGCGAGCGGGTCCGGCCGCACCTGGGCGTCGGGCGGCCGACGATCCTCTACGACTACCCGGCCTCGCAGTCCGCGCTGGCGCGAATCCGCCACGGCGACCCGCCCGTGGCCGAACGGTTCGAGCTGTTCGTCGCCGGCATCGAGCTGGCCAGCGGGTACCACGAGCTGTTGGACGCCGACGAGCTGCGGCGGCGCAACCGCCGGGTCAACGCCCAACGCCGCGCCGACGGCAAGAGCGCCCTGCCCGAACAGAGCCGGCTTCTAAGAGCAATGGAAGCCGGCCTGCCGGCGTGCACCGGCGTGGCCCTGGGCTTCGACCGCCTGGTGATGCTGGCCGTCGGGGCGGAGCGGATTGCGCAGGTCGTGGCATTTCCGCTGGAGCGGGCGTAGCCTCAAACCGGATAGACTTGGGCTCTGCCGTTCTGCTTGATTTCTGCAACGGTGCCTTTGGTGACACTCTCAGCGAACGCGGATATCCGCTGCCATTTCGACACAAGCCACTTGGCCTGGTCCCACAAGTGCATTCTCGCCCAAAAGGGGCCAAAGAAGATCGCCGTGACACCGCTTTCCTTCAGCGCCCTCGCCTCCTGCTCTCGAGTAATCTGGCGAGTGTCCGTGGTCACGACGATCACGTTCTGCCCACGAAGCGAGCCGTAGAACGAGACGTCGTCCACGTCTTCAGAAAACTCGTCACGCAAGGAGACTGCTTCGACTCCAAGAGCCGACAACATGAGGGGAAACCGGGGCGAAATGCAGTTGTCGAAGATGTACTTCACATCGCCAACATTTTTTCATATTTCACTGCAGCGCTGACCGCCTGCGCGGGAACGTCAAACCATCGGGCAACGGTCTTGTAGTCCTGGCCGTCCCCGGCGACGGTCGCCTCATAGAGGGCGCGGGTAGGCACACCAGTATGGAAGTCAATGGGCTGGCCGAACTTCCGCGCGGGATCGAGCACGACACGGCCTTTGCGCATCATCGGCCAGTACCGCGCAATCTCCTTGGAGCCGTCGTATTCCAGCTTCTTGAAGAAGGGCCGCACAATCTGATCGAACACGAGCTGTCCCTTCTGCAAATCCTCGACGAGAATTGTGTCATTCTCACCGCGGATAAGCGTCGCGAACACCGTCCGACCATCCGTGTCAAACCGCTTTACCGCGAAAGGATAGTCGGTTCCGAACTTGGCTGCCGCCGCGCGCGCGGCCTTGCTGATTGCCTGTAGCGATACACCGGCATCGCGGAACATCTTGATGAAATGCAGTTCCATCAGTTCCTTGAAGCTAAGGGTTTGCTCCTCCGGATTGAAGTACCGCGGGCACAGCACGGGATCGCGCGCCCAACGTCTCAGCGTATTCACGTGAACGCGGAGAATCCGCGCAGTATTGGCGAACGAGTACAGCCCGACGCCCAATCGAGGGCTGGATCTGACGCGCTCTCGGCTCATCGGTATCTCCAGCAACGTATATACATACGTATCGTATCCACCCCCGACTATTATAGCCGAAAGCCGGGCCTGTGCAAGACCGCGTCCCGGCCCGGCTGCCAACGATCGCAGCCTCCGCTACAATACGCGGTTGGCATGTTGCGATTCCAGGAAGGAGCGTGTCCCTTGGCCAATCCCCCCCAAACCGTCCACGTCAACCTCGCCGAGCGAAGCTACGCGATCGAGATCGACTCGGGCAACCTCGATCGGGCCGGGGAGCTTCTCGGCGAGCACGGCGAGTTGACCCACGCCGTGGTGATTACCGACGAAAACGTCCAGGAGCCGCACGCCATCCGCGTGGCCGAGAGCCTGGCCGGACGCGAGATCGAGACCGACGTGATCGCCGTCGAGCCGGGGGAGTCGAGCAAGTCGATCGACGTGGCCGTCGGCCTCTGGCAGGGCTTTTTGGACCTGGGGGCCGACCGCAAGACGGTCGTCGTGGCCGTCGGCGGCGGGGTAGTGGGCGATTTGGCCGGGTTCATTGCCGCGACGTTCGCCCGCGGGCTGCCCTTCTTCCAGGTCCCCACCTCGCTGCTGGCCCAGGTCGACAGCTCCGTGGGCGGCAAGGTGGGCATCAACCTGCCCGAGGCCAAGAACATGGTCGGGGCCTTCAAGCAGCCGCTGGGCGTGCTGATCGACACCGATACGCTTTCGACCCTCGACGATCGCCAGTACCGGGCCGGGCTGGGCGAGGTGGTCAAGTACGGCGTGATCCTCGACGCCGAGCTGTTCGGCTACCTCGAGGCTAACGTGGCCGCGCTCAGCGCGCGCGAACCCGGCGTGCTCCGCCACGTGATCGCCCGCTGCTGCCGGCTGAAGGCCGACGTGGTCGAGCAGGACGAGGAGGAAGTCTCGGGCCTCCGCGCGGTGCTCAACTACGGCCACACCTTCGCCCACGCCTTCGAGGCACTCACCGGCTACGGCGAACTGCTGCACGGCGAGGCCGTGGCGATCGGGATGCTCTGCGCCTCGCGCCTTGCCGAGCGCCTCGGCCGGATCGACGGCGAGCTGACTTCACGCCAGCACAGCCTGCTGGCGGTCCTGGGCCTGCCCGTCGAAGTCCCCGCGCTCGACCCGCAGAAGATCCTCGATAGCATGAGACACGACAAGAAAGTCCAACACGGCCGTCTGCGTTTCGTGCTGCCGGTGCGGCTGGGCCACGTCGAGCTGGTCGGCGACGTGGAGCCGGAGGACGTGCAGGCGGCACTTCGGGGGTGATTCCCGTCGGCAAGCCGCTTGCGGCTTCGGCGCCGAGGTACGCCGCCCGTCAGCCTTGCGAAACGACCGTATTCCTTCCGCCATCGCGGCAAGGTATAATGCTATGTTGAGGTCCGCTCTCCGAGATGCCGTCAAACGTGGAGGTGGAAATGAGGATCACGGTCGATGAGGTGCTGCGAGACAAGCTGGGCGGGTTCCAGTCCCACGTCGAACTGTGCGACGAATCCGGGTACGTGGTCGGCTATTTCACTCCCGCCGCCGATCGCTCGATCTACAAGGACGTGCAGTCCCCCACGAGCGACGAAGAGCTCGACCGGCGCAGCCGTCAGGGCGGCGGACGTCCGCTCCGCGAGATCCTCGATGACCTGGAGCGCCGGGGATGAGCTATCAAGTGCTCTGGGTTCCGGCCGCCGAAGAGGAACTCGCGCAGCTCTGGATGGAGACGCCCCAGCCGAACCGGATCACCGCAGCCGCGGATGAGATCGATGCTCGCTTGGCGCGGACACCGGCCGACGAGGGCGAGTCCCGCGGACCCGGTCGCCGGATTCTGTTGGTCCCCCCGTTGGGTGTGACCTTCGAACTAATTCCCGACGACCGTCTCGTGCGCGTGCTCGACGTCTGGCTATTCCGCACCCGGTAGTCGTGGGAACGATCACGGTAATGAACCACCGCCTCATCTGCCGCCTGCTGGGATGGATCGCCCTGTTGATCGGCGGGGCGATGGCGCTGAGCCTGCCCTGGGCCCTGCCCTGGTTCGGCCAGACGGAGCGGTTCGAGCGAGCCGGCTTCTTGGGCCTGTTGGGGGCCATGGCGGTTTGCGGCGTGGTGGGCGGTTTGTTGTTCCGCGTGGGTCGCCGGGCCGGGGGGCAGCGCCTCTTCCGCCGCGAGGCCATCGCCGTGGTCGGCCTGAGCTGGCTCATGGCCACGCTGCTCGGCGCGGTCCCCTATTGGCTGAGCAACACCTGCCAGGGCCGCGACGCCGACGGAACGCCCGTGGCCATGGACCTCTTCGACGGGATCTTCGAGTCGGCCTCGGGCTTCAGTGGCACCGGCGCCACCGTGCTCACCAACGTCCAGGATCCCGAGCTGGTCCCCCGGGCGATCCTCTTCTGGCGGTCCGAGACGCATTTCCTGGGCGGGCTGGGCATCATGGTGCTGTTCGTGGCGGTGCTGGGATTGGGCTCGGCCGGCAAGGCCCTGATGGTCGCCGAGATGCCCGGCCCGGGACAGGAGAGCCCCCATGCCCGGACCCAGCGGGCGGCCTGGAACTTCGCCCTGATCTTCATCGGCCTGACCGTGCTGCTCACGCTGCTCTTGGTCCTACAGCAAGTGAGCTGGTTCGACGCACTCTGCCACGCCTTCGGCACAATCGCCACGGGCGGGTTCAGCACCTACAACAAGAGCATCGAGCAGTTCGGCAGCGTGGGCGTCGAGATGACCGTTGCGCTGTTCATGTTCATCGCCTGCACCAACTTCACGCTGCTGTTCTGGGTGGTGATCGGGCGCCCGGGCAAGCTGCTCGGCGACGTCGAGTTCCGCGTCTACGTGCTGATCCTCTTCGGCGTGGCCGCGGCGGTGATTGCGTCGCTGCGCCTCTCGGGGGACTTTCGCACCGTGGGTGAGTCGGCCCGCTACGGGCTCTTCCAGGTCACCTCGATCATGACCAACACCGGCTTCGGCACCTCCGACTTCGACCGCTGGAACAGCTTCAGCCGGGCGATGCTCTTCCTGCTGATGTTCGTCGGCGGCTGCGCCGGCAGCACGAGCTGCAGCATCAAGGTGATCCGCTACGTGCTGTTCTTCAAGATCCTGCGCCTGGAGCTGGAACAGGTTTTTCACCCCACGGTGGTCCGGCCGGTGCGCCTGGGCGGCCGCCCGCTGGAAAAGCAGGAAGTCCGCAAGGAGGTGATCCTCTACTTCGCCGTGATCCTGGTGATCTTCGTGCTGGCCTGGATCGCGCTGGTCACGTTCGAGCCCGACGCCACCTGGATCGAGGCGGGCCACGATCCGCACGACAAGCTGATCGACTGCGCCAGCGCCGTGGCCGCCACGCTCAACGGCGTCGGCCCGGGGCTGGGGATCGTCGGCGAATCGGAGAACTACGCCCACTTCCACTTCCTCAGCAAGCTGGTGCTCACGCTCACCATGCTCCTCGGGCGGCTCGAAGTCTTCGTGCTGCTGGTGCTCGTCGTGCCGGCGTTTTGGCGGGGGTAGCGTCTTCCGCCCGGCGGTGACCGCTGCTATATTGAGGGCGGCCTCCGTTTGCGCACAGCCGCTTCGCCGGTCTTCCAGGATCACCCATGGACGACTCGCATTCCGCCGACGTCGACGCTGCCGGCGACGGGCTCGTCGACACGCTGCGCCTGGCGCTGGTCCCCGGCGTGGGGCCGCGGATTCGGCAGTTGCTCCTGGAGCGGTTCGGCTCGGCCCGGGCGGTGCTCGGGGCGGCGCCGAGCGATCTGCGGGAGGTCCGCGGCGTGGGGCCGAAGCTGGTGGGCAAGATCGTGACGGCCGGGGAGGAAATCGACGCCGAGGGGGAGATTGCACTCTGCCGCGAGCACGACGTGGCGATCCTCACCGAAACGGACGACGGCTACCCGCGCGTGCTCCGCGAGATCCCCGACCCGCCGGGCGTGCTCTTCGTGCGCGGCGAGCTGAAGGGCGACGACGCCCTGGCGATCGGCATGGTGGGAACGCGCCATGCCACGCCGTACGGGCTGCGCCAGGCCGAGCGGCTCGCCGGCAGCCTTGCCCGGGCCGGGCTGACGATCGTAAGCGGCCTGGCCCGGGGCATCGACGCGGCGGCCCATCGCGGGGCCCTGGGCGCCGGCGGGCGCACGATCGCCGTGCTGGCCAGCGGCGTGCTGAACGTCTATCCCCCGGAGCACGCCAAGCTGGCCGAGGAGGTGATGGCCCGGGGCGCGCTGGTGAGCGAGTCGCCGCCGAAGTTCGAGCCGCTTGGAGGGTCTTTTCCCCAGCGCAACCGGCTGATCAGCGGGCTGTCGCTGGGGGTGATCGTGGTCGAGGCGCCCGAGCGGAGCGGGGCCCTGATCACCGCGCGCCACGCCATGGAGCAGGGGCGCGAGGTGTTCGCCGTGCCCGGCCGGGTCGACGGGCGCACGGCCCGGGGCTGCCACCGGCTGATCCGCGACGGGGCCACGCTGGTCGAGAGCGCCGACGACGTGCTGGAGCAGCTCGGCCCTCTGGTCGAGGCCGCCCCGCGCGCCGACGGCCCGGCGGTCCGCCACCCGGCCGAGCTCATGCTCAACGACATGGAGCAGCGCGTGCTGGCGGCGATCGGCGAGGAGACCGCCTCGATCGACCAGATCGCGGCCCAGACCGGCATCCCCATCCCCCGGCTCCTCTCGACCATAAGCGTGCTGGAGATGCGTCGCCTGGTGCGGCGGCTGAGCGGGACCACGGTGACGCGGATGTGACGGATGCCCCTTCCTGGGGGCGGGTGTTGACGATGGTGAACATCGGTATATTTTCGATAGATAGTTGCACACGATCGGCCGTTGGTTTGGCAGATTGACAGGAATGGCCGACTGGTGTAGGCTCCCGCCACGAATGAGGATGGCATCGACAAGATGGGGTGTCTGGGAACTCTGGGGCGCTCTCTCTTCAGGCAGGACGCTGGAGCCAGTATCGGCAGTTCCATTAAGCTGTCGAGCGAGCCAAGATGGCAAAGAACATCCACGAAATCCGCGATGCTGTTCATGTCTTCGCCCGCCTCGACTCCGACGAGCGGAAGATACTCGACTCGCGGGCATTTCAGCGTTTGCGGCATATCCACCAGCTTGCTCTGACCTATCTGGTCTATCCTGGTGCGACCCATCGACGGTTCGAGCACTCGCTCGGGGTGATGGAGCTTGCTGAGCGAGTGTTTCGTATCATCACTGCCGATGAGAATCTGGACGATAGAGTACGCGAAGTAGTCCCCAGCGGCGATCAGCTAGCGTATTGGCGCAGAGTCCTTCGTATGGCGGCTCTGTGCCATGACCTAGGTCATCTGCCGTTCTCTCACGCCGCTGAAAAGAAGCTGCTGCCGGAAGGTCGAACGCACGAGAGCCTGACCGTTGACTTGGTGAACAGCGATGAGATGGAGCGTATCTGGAGTAAGGTCACTCCGCCACTCCGTTCAGAAGACATCGCCAAACTTGCAGTCGGACCAAAGGAACTGAAGCACCATGACTTCAGTGAGTGGGAGCGAATACTGGCGGAAGTCATCGTCGGCGACTCCTTCGGCGTGGACCGGATGGACTATCTCTTGCGTGATTCATTGCACGCGGGGGTCGTCTACGGCAAGTTCGACCAGTACCGACTCATCGACACACTGAGAATCCTCCCGGAGACGGACGAAGAATCTGCTGCACCAGTGCTCGGCATTGAATCGGGAGGACTAGAATCCGCCGAAGGACTTCTCCTGGCTCGGTACTTCATGTATTCGCAGGTGTATCTCCATCACGTGCGTCGTGCTTGCGATTTCCACTCGCAGGACTTCCTCTTGTCCATGTACCCCGACCGTTTGCCGACCAACATCGACGATTTCCTGGCTCTCACCGACAATGAAGTCCTTGTTGAACTGAGAAGAGCTGTTGCGGACTCTTCTCATCCCGGACACGACGCCGCTGACCGAATCGTCAATCGACGACAGTTCCGTGTCTTGTACGAACGGAATCCGCAAGACGCGGAGAAGAATCCGGAAGCCGGTGAAGCGGTGTATTATGCCGCCTGCGAGAAGTTCGGAAAGCAGAACTTCCGTCACGACCGGTATTCACAGGGAGGCAGTGCCACCGACTTCCCAGTGAAGACCAGAGACGGAAGGATAGTGCCATCCCTGGCGGTATCAGATGTCCTCAAGAAACTCCCACTCGTAAACGTTGATCTCGTTTTCGTCGCTCCTGAATTGCGTGACCAAGCCCAGAAATGGCTCAGCGAGAATCGTGACGAGATCATTTCCCAAGTTGCGGAGGATGAACCATGAAACGACTTCAGCGAGCAGCCACACTCGTCTCTCTCGTCGAGTCACTGCGAGAGAACGGAAGCTGGTGTGGCGAAACGAGTATTCAGAAAGCCAGCTTCTTCCTCCAGGAATTGACCGGTGTTCCACTGGGATTCGAATTCGTGCTCTATAAGTACGGCCCTTATTCGTTCGACCTGACAGACGAACTGACCGCACTGCGGGCGGATTCGATCCTTACGCTGGAAACACCTGATCCCAAATATGGGCCCAGTTACCTTCCCGGTAAGATGAGTGGTTTCGTGTTGGAGCGTTTTCCCAAGACCGTGAACCGACACAAGGCGCAAGTGGACTTCGTCGCAGAGCGGCTCGGCCGTAAAGGGGTTGCCGAACTTGAACGCCTCGCAACTGCCCTTTACGTGCAGCTAGGAAGCACTGGGCGATCGAGCCTGAAGTCCAGAGCAGGGAACCTGACGAGATTGAAGCCACACATCAGCAAAGCCGACGCAGAACAGGCTGCGCGTGAAGTCGATAAGATGCGGGCGGAAGCGAAGCAGCTCTTTGGGCAGTGAAACCCGTAGAGCGATATATCGAGGGCAAGGGCACCCCTGCGTAGGATCAGGACCGTACGTCCCCCGTCCGCTCGGCCATGGCCAGCCGCTGGCCGACCGGCGGGTGGCCGTGGAAGAGGAGGACTTCCAGCCAGTGGGGGTTGGGGTCGTCTTTGTTGAGCTTGGCCAGCTTGCGGAAGGCCGAGCAATAGGCGTCGGCCATTCCGGTCTGCTCGAGGGCGTAGCGGTCGGCCTGGCGCTCGAATCGGCGGCTTATCGCGTTTTGCACGGGCTCGAGCAGCGTGCCGAAGAGCGTGAGGACCAGCATCAGAAGCGGCAGGGCGGCGACGGGAAATGTCTTGTAGTCGAGCGTGCCTTGCGGCCCAGCGGCCCAGGCGGCCATCAGACGGTCGCAGATCCAGAGGCCGGCCACGCTGATGACCGCGCCGGCCACGAGCATCTTCCCAAGGTGCCGGCGCGCGTGGTGGCCGATCTCGTGGGCGAAGACGACTTCGATCTCCTCGTGCGTAAAGCCGTCGAGCAGGGTGTCGCCCAACAGCACGCGCCGCGTGCGCCCCAGCCCGGCTAGCATGGCGTTGGCCTTGACCGTCTCGTCGCTCAAGACGAGGCGGAACACGCCCTCGATCGACAGCCCGGCCTGTTGGGCCAGCCGGCCGATGCGCCCGGCCAGCTCGGGGTCGTCGAGCTTCTCCGACTTGTAGAAGAGCGGCAGGATCAGGACCGGCGCGAGCTGGCCGATCAGGATCCCCACGAGGAAGAAAGCCACCGCGGCCAGGATCCACCAGTAGGGGCCGGTGGTCCAAATCAACCAGTAGATGCCCACGAGCATGGCCCCGGTGAAGCCCACGGCCAGCAGCATCTTCTTCACGTAGCGCCACAGCCAGGCGGCGAAGGTCTGGGTGCTCAGCTCGTAGCGGTGCTCGAGCACGTGGCCCGCGTAGAGGCTCAACGGGAAGGAGACGGCGATATGGCCCGCCGTGACGACCAGGAAAAGTGCGACGAGCCGCAGCGTCTCGATCTCCTCGAGCCATGTCCAGCCGGCGAGCCAACGGTCGATCGGCCCCGCCAGGAGAAACGCGGCCACGCCGAGGTAGACGACGTCGATGGCCTTGTCCGCCAGATAGCAGACCAGGTCCCGGCGCCCGTACTGCTTGGCCTCGGCGAGCTGCTCCTCGGTCATGCCGGCGGAATCGGGGCGTTCCGGGGGTGGCGCGTCGCTGGGCGGCGGGCTTTGTGGCGTCTCGGACAAGGCGTCGCTCCGGGTCGTTTTTGGAGTGCGGCGATTCATCGCCGCTTTCGGGACACGCCGCAACAAGGGATGAACGGTTCTCGGCCGACCTGCCGCGTAGTTCGCTGCCATCGAAAATGCCGGAAAAGCGGCGATAAATCGCCGCACTCCAAAGCCTAGCTTTTTCGGGCGACCCAGGTCCAGTGGCGGTCGCTGGTCATGCGGACCGTTTCGGGCGGCTGGCCGTAGCGGGCGACCAGCTCTTGCATCTCGTCGACCGTCAGGGCCGCGCGGAACGAGTCGGCGAACATCTGCTTCTGGTGCTCGTTGGCGCCCTCGGCGTAGGTGTGGACCAGGTTGCGGAGGGTCGCTTCGTCGGGCGGGCGGAACAGGTCGCGGAAGAAGAGCAGCCCGCCGGGCGCGGTGACCCGCCATGCCTCGTCGAGCACCTCGCGGGGCTCGGGCACGTGGTGGACGATGCTGTTGGAGACGACGGTGGGGAACTGGCCGTCGCAGTAGGGGAGGCGTTTGGCGTCGGCCTGCTGGAGCCGGATGCGGCCGGCCAGGCCCGCCCGCTCGACGTTCTTAAGGCCCACGTCCAGCATGTGCCGGGCGGCGTCGGCGGCGGTGACCCGGACTGCGGAATGCCGACGGCAGAGCTCGATGGGGATCAGCGCGGTGCCGGTGCCCAGGTCGAGGACCCCGGCGAGAGGTGCTTCCTCACGGCCGACGGCCGTAAGCAGGTCGTCGACGAACGCCCGGTTCACCTCGGCGTGGTCCATCGCGTCGTAGTCGACGGCCTCGTCGAGGGTATCCATGGCTTCGGTTTCGAGCACGCGGGGGAGCACGATGTCTGTCTCCTGGCCCCGGCAACCGCGGCAGCCCCGGCGTGGCCGCCGCGAGGGCGCGGCGGCTAAGCATGCGCGCGGCAAGCGCTCATGCGCCACCCTAACCCCTAGTCCCTAACACCTAGTCCCTAACCCCTAGTCCCTAAAGCCTAACCCCTAATCCCTCCCCCTATACGTGCCAGCCCGGCTTGTACCGCAGGGCGAGGTTGAGGATCCGCTGCATGAGGTCCTCGTAGCTGATGCCGATCTTCTCGGCGCTTTCGGCGAAGTCCTCGCCGTACTCCAGATGGGGGTTGGGGTTGGCCTCGAGCACGTAGACTTGTCCCTCGGGCGTCAGGCGGAGATCGATTCGGGCGTAGCCGCTCATGGAGAGGATGCGATAGAGCCTCTTGCAGAGCTTGGTGATTCGCTCGGCAACGCCGGGCGGGAGGTCCTCGGCCGCCTGGGTCTTGATGCCGTACTTCTCCTGGAACGCCCGGTCCCATTTCACCTTGGCGGTGGCGATGCGCGGCACGTTGTCGGGGGCCTTGGTGAACAGCAGCTCCCAGGGGGGGAACGCCTGGAGCCGGCGGTTGCCGATCACCCCCACGTACAGCTCCCGACCGTCGATGTACTCCTCGACCAGGGCGTCGGTCTCCGTGTGGCGGTGGATGAACTCGACCCGCTCGGTCAGCTTCTCGTCGCTGGTGACGATCGAGGCGTGGGCGATCCCCAGCGAGGCGTCCTCGAAGATCGACTTGACCAGCAGGGGGAACTTCAGGCGCTCGGGTCGCTTCGTCTTGCGGCCCATCGGGAACACGACGAAGCGGGCCGTGGGGATGCGATGGTAGATCAGCACTTTCTTGCAGAGCGCCTTGTCGCGCGTAAGGACCAGTCCCCGCGGGTTGCAGCCGGTGTAGGGCCGGCGGACCAGCTCCAGGTAGCTCACGACGTGGGGAACGAAGATCCGGGAGCCGCGAAACTCCTCAAGCAGGTTGAAGAAGACGTGCGGCTTCCACTCCTCCCGGACCTGGCGGATGGGGGCCAGGTCGTCGGTCAGACCCACGGGACGCACCTCGTGACCCATCTCCTGAAGCGTGGTGATCACGTCGAACTCGGTCTTCCACTCGCGGATTTCCTCGTCGGTGTGGCCCTCGAGCGTTTCCGGGGGAATCAGCTCTTCGTGCACCAGGACGGCGATGCGGAGCGGCTTCATAGCGCAATCCTGTGATGACCGTTGTGGAGATAGTTCATCGTCTGCACGGTGAGCATCACCAAGGCGTCGCGCTTGGCCTTGCGCTCGGCCCGGTCGAGCCGCAGGTCCAGCTCTTCGCATCGCGCAATCATCTCTTCGAGGACCTGATCGATGGTGTAGCGGTACTGGCCGGTCCAGCGGGCCACGACCTGGCGGACCTCACGGCGGATCTGCCGCAGAAACGAGGCCGCCCGGGGACGTCCGGAATGCTCCGGGGCGTCGGAGAACAGCCGCCGCAGCTCGCGGTCGTATACGTCGGGGTGGTCCAGCCCGAACCGGACACGGCGCTGCTTGTAGTGCTCCGCGAGCGTCTTGCGAATGCGGTGGAGCGGGGCGATCCGGCGCCGGCTGTGGTTGGCCGGCTTCTGCTCGGCAATCTCCGACATCACCTCGTCGACGTAGCACAGCTTCCTGAGCGCCGGCCAGCCCTGATACTGGGACCGCCAACGTGACTTGGGCTTCAGCCACACGGCGAACGTCTCGGCGAAGTCCTCGGCCGGATGGCTCTGGGCATACCACAGGTCGAGGTGCAGCACGTGGCGCTTGCTGTAGGGCCGCGGCTGGTAGTAGGCCGGATAGGGCTGCGAAAAGCGGCCGAAAACCTCACGCCACTTCCGCCGCCGGTGGAGCCGGTAGGCCGTGTCGATAGCGTGCCCCGCCTCGTGCCGCAGGATCTTCAGGCACCACTCCTGGTTGCCCCCCTCGACGTCGAACATCTGACGCCGCTCAAGCCGCGACAGCCGGGGGTGGGCCAAGTAGAACGGGATGCCGATCCCCGGAACGTCGTCGTGCGAAAACCACTCGTCCGATAGCCAGCAGTGCGGACGGAACCGGATCTCCCGGTACTCCAGCTCCTCGTACAGCCGCTCGACCCGCCGCTGCAAGGGCGTTCCCTCCAGCTCCACCCCCAAATCGCACATCCGCCACTCGAGCAGCTCCTCGTCGGACAGATCGACCCAGGGAAACTCCTTCTTCGTACGTCGGGTGCCGGACTTTCGCCGCCTCGCGGTAGCTCGCTTCCGGGAAGACACGGTTGCTCACCTCGTGGAGAAAGGGTTCTCAGGCATCTCGGGGACCGTTCCAAAGGGAATTATGCGCGTCGGTGGCGTTGGCTGCAACCGCGATTTGTGGTTTGGCACCGAGACGGACGGGACCTCAAGTCGGTTGCCCCCACCCTGAAGCGGCGTCCTGCGCACGGCGCGTCCCTAATGCCGGCCGGTGAGCTTGTCGAGTTCGGTGAAGATCGCGCGGAGGACCTTCTCACCCACCCGGCCGATTCGTTCGCCCAGACGGCGGCGGTCGATGGCCCGGAGTTGAAACACCAGCGCCACCGAGGGGCGAGAAAGGCCGTTTTCCGGCGTCGGTTGGATGAGCGTGGTGCCCGAGAAACGCAACGTCCCCACCGCGGTCGTCAGCGGCACGACCAGCACGACCGGGGAACTGCCCGCGAAGGCGTCGTCCTGCAACACGACCGCGGGCCGCCGCCCTCGCTGCTCGTGGCCGTCGGCGGCCGGAAGCTCCACCCAGTGAATGTCGCCGACGCTCAAGGCTCGTCCTTCTCCCACTCGTCGATCCGGGCCCAGGCCTCGTCGCTTGCCTGCTCCCACCGGCCGAACTCCGCCTCCAGCTCCGGAGTGACCTGGGGCGGGCCGAGCACGATTTCTACACGAGCCCCCTCGGGCAACGGTGCCTCGCCCTGGGGCACGACGATCCCGTTCTGGACGACCCCGGGAATCATGAAACGCCTCTCAGACATCGCAGTCCCTCCTCGTCGGCTCGCACGCCGCTCGCGTCCCTTAGTCTACCACGTTGGCGTGCCCGGGGCCACGGGGCTCGACGCCCTTGCGCGCCTGAGCCTCCGCCGCTTGCCCCCGCCCTGACACCCGCTATGATGGGGGACTCCACAGTCACGCGAGCCCTCTCCCCACATCCGTCGAAAGGACCAACCCCCATGCCCGACGAACTATTCTCCGTCGAAGGTCAAGTCGTGCTCGTTTCCGGGGCCAGTCGGGGGATCGGCCGGGCCATCGCCCGGGGGTTCGCCGAGCGCGGGGCCACCGTCATGGTCACCGGGCGCGTGGCCGAGACGATCGAGCAATGTGCCCGGGAAATCTGCCCGCCGGGCGGCGAGGTGCGGCCCGTGGTCTGCGACGTGGCCGACCCGGCCGCCATCCGCCGCTGCGTCGAGGCGGTGATCGACGAGCTGGGCCGCATCGACACGCTGGTCAACTGCGCGGGGGTGAACAAGCGGATGCCGGTCGAGGAGTTCTCCGAGGAGGTCTACGACTTCATCACCAACGTGAACATCAAAGGGGCCTTCCTCATGTCGCAGGCCGTCGGCCGGCACCAGATCGCCGCGGGCACGGGCTGCCAGATCAACATCGACTCGCTCAACTCCCACCGTCCGCTGAACCGCGTGGCCGCCTACGCCATGAGCAAGGCCGCCATGAGCCAAATGACCCGCTGCCTGGCCATGGAATGGGGGCCGCACGGCGTGCGGGTCAACGCCGTGGCCCCGGGCTTCACGCTCACCGCGCTGACCAAGCCGCTCTGGGACAGCAACAAGACGCTCGACGCTTGGCGCGACGCCAACACCCCCCTGCGCCGAATCGGCCAGCCCGAAGACATGGTCGGCGCAACCCTCTTCCTCGCCTCGCCCGCCGCCAGCTTCGTCACCGGGCAGGTCCTGTACGTGGACGGGGGGACCTCGTGCGGGCTGTTTTGGCCGATTGACGTGTGATGGCTGGGGCAACGCAGCCGGACGCCGGATTGTGGCACTCCGCCGTTCCAACCCGTCAGCCTTTCGGCTATACTGAGAAAGGAGCTTCACCCCTCCCAAGGAGGCCCCCATGCGTAGCCGAGTTACCTACCAAGGGCTCTTGATTCCCAAGGCGTGGCTAGCCGACGCCGACGAGGTCGAGATTCTGCGCGAGGAAGATCGGGTGGTCGTCGTTCCTGTGCGCACCAAGGACCCGATCTTCGAGCTGGGCAAGGACCCCATCGAGGTCGACGTGGACGACGCGTCTGTAAACCACGATCGCTACCTGTACGGCTCGTGAATTCCGCATTCCCGGGCGACCCGTCGGCGGGCAGTAAGGAGTGGAGTCATGGAACGTATTTCTGTTATCGAAGCCGGGCGTCAGTTCGACGAGCTGATTGGCCGCGTTTCGCGCGAAGGGGTAACCATCGAGCTGGAGCGGGACAACCAGGTCGTCGCCCAGCTATCCCCCGCAGGACGTCGAGTCCCGGTTGCCGATCTCAACCGCATCTTTGGCAGTTTTCCCTCACTGGGCGATGACGCAGATTCCTTCGCGCGGGACGTGGAGCGTGTTCGACGCGAAGTGCCGCAGGAAACGGATCCATGGGCCTGATCATCGACACCAGCGTTTTCGTCCGTTGGGAACGAAGCGGCCGGAAGATCGACTTTTCCCCGTGGGCCGATCACGGCGAAGCCGCAATCAGCGTGGTTACCGCTTCGGAGCTCCTGGTCGGGGTGCATCGTGCCGATTCCGAAGCCCGTCGAGAGCGGCGCTCGGCGTCTGTCGAGTCGGTCCTGGCACAGATTCCCATCCGGGACTTCACGCTCGAGGTCGCCCGCGTTCACGCCGAGCTATTTGCCACGCTGACTCGTTCGGGCCAAATGATCGGTGCGCACGACTTGATGATCGCCGCAACCGCAAGACACGACGATTGCGCCGTGCTGACCACGAACGTCGCAGAGTTCGAGCGGGTTCCCGACTTGCAGGTGATCGGACTGCCAGCGTAGTCACAAGAGAGAAGAGTGAACGTCACCGATCATGGCCTGCCCGTCTTGCGGAAATCAGTGACGTCCCCTCTTTCCGCCCCGGGGGAATCCATGAGTCGGCAGCGAACCGAACCTCGGTACATGAGCAGGGCCTTCATGAAGGCCAAATCCGGGGAAGTGCCCCGCGGTCGCTCGGAGGATGAGTGGCTCGTGATCCTCGGCTCTCTCATTCGCCGCCTAGACGACGCGATCGGTGGTTACGTCATTGTCGGCGAATACTACATTTCGGGGAAAGGCGACGACGCGAACGTGTCTCTCGTTGCCTATCTTCGATCAAGAGACCCCCTGCCGTGGGTGCCCTCCGACTCATGGGAGGGCCCGATTAGCATCGACGGAGACCGGATGGGTACTTCCTCACAAGTGTTGGCGAGCCTTTTTCTCGGTGATGCATGGGTCACATGCGACGGGCCAGTCGTCGAGCCTCCTCAAGAGCCGATGTACGACGATCGTTGGGCACTGGACTTCACAGAAGCTGGCTGGCGATCCTTCGGCTGGGTAGTGCTGGAAGGCGATCCGGAGCCTGTTGTCACGAAACCCGGGGACAATTACCCGCAGTCGCTTGCCTGCGTGCCACTCTCGACCAGTTTCTCTGTGGGGTCCCCCGTGCTAATCGAGGTGGACCTCACCGGCTACCCGCTCCGATCAACATCACCCGTGGACGATCCTGACTTGGGCGTCGCGAGGTTCTCGTTGATCAGTGTCAACCGGGATCGTGAAGGGGGCAATCTCGTGCCCTGGAGCAAGAGTCCGCCGAAGTCCCGCTCGCCGCGCGTCCAACGGGTCCGCGGAGTTGTTGGCCAAAGGCGCAAGATGGCGAGCCTGGACTTGACTCCGTGGAAGATCCACGGCGGATGGCGGCCCGGAAAGTACCGTGTCTCCCTGCGACTACAGTACCGCCATCCTGAGGATCGAAGCTGGGACTGGCTATCCGAGATTTCTCCGCCCATCGAGTTTCAGATCGTAGAGGAGTAGGGCACAATCCTCCCCCGGCCCTCGGACATACGCTTGCATTCCCGTTTGCCGCAGTTCACAATAGCGGGGCCGCCGTGGGACGGCTGCGGTGGTTGGTTCCGTTCGCTCTTTCTCCGGGAGGCATCACGATGTGGCGAAACCTGATGTGTCTGTTCGTGCCCGTGCTGGTTCTGGCCCTGGTCGCCTCGGCCCCCGCAGCCGAGAAGAAGGGGGTGTTTACCGACGCGGAAGCGGCCGGGCCGGATTTCGCGGTCCAGGGGGAGTACGTCGGCGAGTCGCTCAATCGGGGCGAAGTGGGCAAGTACGGGGCCCAGGTGATTGCCCTGGGTGAGGGGAAGTTTCACTGCGTGGGCTATGCCGGGGGGTTGCCCGGGGCGGGCTGGGACGGGAGTGACAAGGAGCACCACGACGGGGAGATGGTCGACGGCGCGGCCCGGTTCTCGATCAAGAAGGACCACGTCGTGCTCGAGATCAAGGACGGCGTGATGACGGTGCTCAAGGGCGGCACGGAGAAGGTGGGCGAGCTGAAGAAGGTCCATCGCGAGAGCCCCACGCTGGGGGCGAAGCCGCCGGCCGGGGCGGTCGTGCTGTTCAACGGCACCTCGCCCGATGCGTTCAAGGGCGGGCGGATGACCGAGGACGGGCTGTTGATCGAGGGGGCGACGAGCAACCAGACGTTCGGCAGCCAGACGATCCACCTCGAGTTCCGCGCGCCCTTTATGCCCCAGGCCCGGGGCCAGGGCCGCGGCAACAGCGGATTCTACGCCCAGGGCCGCTACGAGGTCCAGATCCTCGACTCGTTCGGCCTGGAGGGGAAGAACAACGAGTGCGGCGGGATCTACAGCGTCAAGGACCCGGACGTGAACCTATGCCTGCCGCCGCTGTCGTGGCAGACGTACGACGTGGAGTTTACCGCGGCGGAGTTCAAGGACAGGAAGAAGGTGAAGAACGCTCGGATGACGGTCAAGCACAACGGGGTGCTGGTCCACGAGGACGTCGAGGTGCCGCATTCGACCACGGCCGCCCCGGTCAAAGAGGGCCCCGAGCCCGGCCCGTTCTATCTCCAGAACCACGGCTGCCCGGTGCGGTTCCGGAATATCTGGGTGGTGGAGAAGAAGTAAGGCGTCAGTTGCTCGTAAGCTCGAACTTCAGCAGCCTGTGGGTGCTGGGGGCGTCGAAGCCGATCTCCTTTCCGAGGATCGTCTCGGTGTTGTACCGGGCGGGAATCGTTTCCCGGCCGTCGACGACCTTGGAGATCCGCACGCTGTACACCCCTGGGTAAAGCCCCGGATACTTGGCGTCTTGGCCTTGGGGGAAGGCGCTCCCCGTGGCGTCGGTCACTCCGCTGGTCGGTTGGAGCCCCGGCTCGAGGAAGTCCTCCGGGTCGTAGGTGATCGTGGCTCCTTCGAGCGGCTCTCCGTCGAGGTAGACGGTGCTCGATTCGGTGAAGACGTTCGTGCCGCCGTCGAGCCATTCCCGGACCCGCTGGCTGATTTCCCCGGCCGTCAGCGAGCCGTCCCCGTCGTCATCCATGGTCTCGAGCGATTCCATCAGCCCGGGGCTCTTCTTGATTTCGTCGCTGTCGATCTTGCCGTCCTTGTTGGCGTCGAACTCTTCGATTGCCAGGCGGCCCGCCTTGGCCGGATCGAGGTCGGCCTTGTCGGGCGGGTCGGGAAGCCCGGAACAGCCGCCCAGCACGACGGCCGCCGCCACTCCCAACAGTGCTCGCAGTGGTCTTGTGCTCATGTCTCTTAGAAGTCGACGTCGAACATCACGCCGTCTTTGCGGTTGCCCAATTGCGTATACAGAGTCAGGTCGATGTCGTAGTTAACCGTATGTACCGAGCCGTCGCAGAAGACGAAGTGTACGCCCACGGCGTGGGGGCTGCCGAACTGCTCCGTGCAGTTGCCGTAATCCGGGGTATCCTGGCGGGGTTTGCGCCCGGAGCCCGTGCCTACCCAGCGGTTCAGGTCCCAGTCGTTACCCTGATAGGCGGTGTTATTGTCCGCGCAGCAGTTGCCCGTGTAGTAGTACCCGGGATTCATGTACTTCTCGCCGGCGAAGAAGGTGCGGCTGAGCCCGTCCGTGATGTGGGCGGGCGCGATCTGGCTCCGCTCGCTGGAGACGCCGTCGTGATGCTGGCTCATCCAGGCGTCGCTGTGCGTCCAGTTGCAGTTGGGATAGTTGCTCAAGCAGCTCGTGTTGGGACCGGTTCCCAAGATCAGGGTGGTGCCCCCGTTGGCCGCGTAGTCGGTCTTCGAGTAGGTGCTCGGGCTGTTGGCGTTCCAGGAGCCCTCCCAATGGGGATACCCGATCGCCCGGCGACGGCTCGGGCAGTGAAACAGCGGCACCACGGCCGCCTTCAGCTCGGCCAGTGCCGCTCGTTTGGCGTCGAAATCCAGCCCGGCGCCGATCTCGTGGATGTTCATCATCCCCATAAAAGGCAGGATGTCGTACATCCAGCCGCCCGGCTGCTTGTGGCCGAAGCCCATGTCCGGGTCGCCCACGTACATGTAGCCCCAGCCGCTGGACGGGAAATAGCCGTGCTTCTCCACGTGCGCCTGGGCCGCCAGCCCCATCTGCTTCAGGTTGTTCTTGCACGTGGCCCGGCGGCCCGATTCCCGGGCTCCCTGGACCGCCGGTAGCAGCAGGGCCATCAAGATGCCGATGATGGTGATCACCACCAACAGTTCGACCAGCGTAAAGCCGCCGGCCCGTCGTTCAGAAACGCTCATGGCACCTCCCTCTGCCCGCGCGCCGCGGGGACCCGTCGGCGACGGAAAACAGCCAGGTTTGCTTGCCCTTCCCCGTATATTGTATCGGCTCGTGCCGCTTCACGTCAAACCGTGTGCGCGGCCGTTTGGCGGGATGCGGGGAGTACAGCGAGCGGGTGGCACGGGCAGCTCGCCCGCGCCGGCCCGCCGCCCGCCCCACCCGACGCCTGACGGGCCACCCCGCCCTCTGCGAAGGGGCGCTTCTTGGCCCCGCTCACGGTATAAACAACGCAGCGGGGGCCGGGTGTCGCCAGCCGGGGAGCCACATGACAGGCAACCGTTCGACCAAATGGCGAGGCGTTCTGTACGACGGCCTTCCAAGGCCGTCGGGCTCTCGGATGCGACGGCGACGGCCTTGGAAGGCCGTCGGGCTCTCGGATGCGACGGCGACGGCCTTGGAAGGCCGTCGTACTTCAGACCGCTGGAATGCTACCGAAATGGGAGAAGAATTCGTGAACGTCACCGCCCTGTTGCTGATCGCCCTGGGGGCTGCCGAGCAGCCGATCGACGATTTCACATATCCCGACGCGGCCGCGGCCCACGAGGTCTGGGTGGCTGCCCCGGGCACCCCGCCGGTCGAGGTGGGCACCGAAGAGGGCCGCCGTCACCTGACCCTCGTGGCCCCGTTCGCCACCGACAAGGAGCTGTCCCGGGCGTACATCGACCGGCAGATGGCCGTGGACCTCGGCGCCGTGGGCGAGTTCACGCTCGAGCTGGACCTCGACGTGCCCGAGGCCGTCGCCCACCTGACCCTCTACTTCCGTAGCGGCGACGGCTGGTATGGGGCCACCGGCCACGCCACGCGCCAGGGCTGGCACACGATCCGGTTCTCCCGGGCGTCGTTCCGCTCCGAGGGGACGCCTGCCGGCTGGGGCCGGGTCGAGGGCATCCGGCTGGCCGCCTGGCGGGGGCAGGCCAAGGACGCCAAGCTCCGGCTGCGGCGCCTGGCGGCCACGTCCCACGAGATCGCCCTGGTCGTGCCCGAGTCGTCCGCCGGAGGCCGCGACGGCGAGGTCCGCAGCGCCCTGGACGTGGCCGAGCGGGTCGCCGGGCTGCTCGCCGACCTGGGCCTGGGGGCCGACGTGATCGAGGAGCCGGCCGTAAGCACCGGGGCCCTGGGCCGGCGGCCCGTGGCCGTGCTGGCCTACAACCCCCGGCTCTCCGCCGAGGCCGCGGCGGCCCTCGATCAGTACGTCGAGCGCGGCGGCAAGCTCTTCGTCTGCTACACGCTGCCGGCGCGTCTGGCGGGCGTGCTGGGCTTCGCGTCCGGGCGCTACGTAGCGCAGGACGAGTCGGGCCAGTTCGCCGAGATCCGCTTCGACGCCCCCGAGGTGGCCGGCCTGCCGGAAAGCGTCGAACAGGGCTCGTGGAACATCACCGACGCGGCGCCGGCCAGCCCCAACGTCCATGACGCCAAGGTGGTGGGCCGCTGGTACGACGCCGGGGACAACGCGACCGGCCACGCGGCTCTGCTGCTGAGCGACCGCGGGGCCTTTTTTAGCCACATCATCCTGCCCGACGACCGCGAAGGAAAGCGCCAGATGCTCGCCGCCGTGCTCGGACAGCTCCACCCGCCGCTCTGGAAACAGATGGCCGCGGCGGCTCTCGAGCGGGTGGGCCGGGTCGGACACTGCGAGACCCCCGAACAGGTCCACGAGCACGTACAGACCCATGGCGGCGAGCAAGCGATCCGCCGGCTTAGCGAAGCCGGCACGCTGTTGGAGCAGGCCCGAGCCCAGTGCGAGACTGCCCGCCACTGGGAATGCGTCGCCACGGCCCGGCTCGTTCGCGAAAAGCTCGTCGCGGCCTACTGCCAGTCGCAACCCAGTCCGACGCCCGAAGGCCGCGCCATCTGGAACCACTCGGGCACCGGGGCGTTCCCCGGCGACTGGGAGCGGTCGTGCAAGCTCTTGGCCGAGAGCGGGTTTAACATGGTGTTGCCCAACATGCTCTGGGGCGGCGTGGCCCACTACCCCAGCGACGTCCTACCCCGCAGCTCGACCTACGAAGACTACGGCGACCAGATCGCCCAATGCGTGTCCGCGGCCCACAAGCACGGCATCGAGGTCCACGTCTGGAAAGTGAACTGGAACCTCGGCCGCGCCCCGGCGTCCTTCAAGGAAAAGCTGCGACGCGAAGGCCGGCTCCAAAAGGACTACCAGGGCGACTCACAGAGCTGGCTCTGCCCCTCGCACCCCGAGAACCAGCGGCTCGAGCTGGATAGCATGATCGAGGTCGCGCGCAAGTACGCGGTCGACGGCCTGCACTTCGACTACATCCGCTACCCGGGCGAGCAGCACTGCTACTGCGACGGCTGCCGCGAGCGGTTCGAGGCCGACTCGGGCCGCCGCGTCGAGCACTGGCCGGAGGACTGCTACCGCGGCCCGCGCAAGGACGAGTACCGCAACTGGCGCTGCCGGCAGATCACCACGCTCGTGGCGGCGGTGCACCGCGAGGCCAAGCGGCTGCGCCCCGAGATCAAGCTCTCGGCCGCCGTGTTCGGCTCCTATCCCGATTGCCGGCGCAGCGTGGGCCAGGACTGGGTCGCCTGGGTCCGCGCCGGATACCTCGACTTCCTCTGCCCCATGGACTACACCACCAGCGAGTTGAAGTTCACCAACCTGGTCGAAAACCAGCTCCGCCTCGTCGAGCGCCGCGTGCCGGTCTACCCGGGTATCGGGGCATGGCGCCTCGAACCCGACCGCGTCGTGGGGCAGATTTACCACGCCCGCCGCCTGGGTGCCCCCGGTTTCACGATCTTCAACTTCCAACCCGACGCCGCCCGGTCCCTGCTGCCCGCCATTGCCCAAGGCGCGGGCTCGGAGTCCGCGAAACCCCCACACCGGAAGTGAGCCGCCTGACTCACCCCTCTTCGTCTTCTTGTCCCCCATCTTCCTGTCCTCAATCCCTCTGCCTCCCACTCTTCTTCGTTTGTGGGCACGGGAGATTCCGGGCTCGGCGGGCCCGAGCATCGGGCGAAACCACTCTTTCGAGTTATAACGACCTCCCCGACCAACCGCTTTTCTTGGTGTTCACTTAACGCAACCCCCGGCTGTTGCTACAATGCGGCGACCGGTGTCCCGGGCGGGCCGGGGTGGGAGGGGTTGCGATGGTTACGCCGAGGGTCTCGAACCGCTATCCGCGACGGGGCGAGCGCCTTGCGCCGGCGACGTTGCGGGAGTTGCTCCGGGAGCCGGTGCCAGAGCAGTTCCGGCAGGACTCGGACGACGATGGCTTGATGCTCTGCGACCTTGACGAGCGGGCTTGGCAGCGGTTCCCGGAGGACGTGCTGCTGGAGTTGGCCAAGCTGATCGTCGAGCGGGTGGCGAGGTGCCACGGGCGCGAGGCGTTCCAGGCCCGGCATTTTCCCCGGCCGGCCGCCGGCCTGCGCCTGGAGGACCTCCGGTTGGAGAACCGCACGCGGCGGTGCCTGGCCCGCGAAGGCTTTGAGGACAACCCCCGGGCTCTGGGCGATCTGAGCATCGGGCAGGTCGTTGCGATTCGCGCGTTCGGGCCGAGGTGCCTGGTCGATCTGCTGGCCGGATTGGAGTCGGCCGGGGCGGCGCGGGAGGCGCGGGCGGGGATGCGCGAGGGTGAGGCCCGGCTCTCGGGCCAGCTCACCGCGGCGGCGCGGCGCCTGGCGGCCATGCCCGAGGCCGAGCTGATCCGCCGCGAGGACCCCCGTTTTGCGGGCCCCATGTACGCGGTCGACATCGAGGCCAGGACCGCGGCCGAACTGGCCGAACGGCTGGTTGCCCGGCGCCGGGACCCTCCCGAGGCGGCCTACGCGGCCGAGCAGGTCGAGCAGCTCTGCCGGCGGGTCGAACGGCTCTCGACGCTCACGTTGGAGGAGGAGCTGGTCGACGTGTTCGCCAACGGCGTCAGCGAGCGGAACCGGCAAATCTTGACCAGCTACCACGGCTGGGCTGACGGGCGCCAACACACGCTCCGCGAGATCGGCCGGCGATTCGGGGTGACCAGGGAACGGGTCCGCCAGGTCTGTGTGAAGCTCACGCGGCGCTCCCAGGGCCTCGACCAAGTGCTGGCACCGGTCATGGACCGCGCGCTCGCGGCGGCCGAGCGGCGTCTGCCTGCTCCGGCGCCCCGGATCGAGGCGGAACTGGCCGCCGAGGGGCTCACCCGAGTGGGCATGTCGCTGGAGGCCGTGGCGCACGGGGCCGAGCTGCTGGGGCGGACTGTGCCGTTTCGGATCGTCAAGCTCGACGGGGGGCGCCTGGCCGTGGCGCCCGAGGAGGTTGACGCGGCCACGGCCATTGCCGACATGGCCCGCAAAGAGGTCTACTTCCGGGGTCTTAGCACCATCGAGCGGGTCCTTCGCCGGGCGGCGCGCAAGCAGGACGGGCGCGCCCGGGCGAAGCTGGTCCGCCGGATTCTGCCGCTGTTGGACGGTTTCGCCTGGCTCGACGAGTCGGCCGGCTGGTTTCGGCTGGCGCCGATCGTCAAGCACGGGCTGCCGAGAATGATCGACAAGATTCTGTCCGTGGCCGGGTCGATCGGCGTGACGGAGCTGCGCACGGCCATAACCCGCAACCGCCGGCTTTGGAAGACGCCCCCGCCGGAAAACGTGCTCCTGGAATACTGCCGTCAGATGCCGGGCGTGAAGGTCGAGGAGCAACGGATCATCGCCGACCCACCGCGGGACTGGCGCAAATCGCTCGGCGGGATCGAGCGCGCGCTGGTCTCGGTGCTGCGCGAGCGCGGGCCGGTCATGGATCGCGGCGCGCTGGAGGACCTCTGTGTGGCCGGCGGCATGAACCGCTTCAGCTTCCACGCCTTCGTCTCCTGGTCACCGGTGCTCAAGCAGGTCGGCCATAGTGTTTACGGGCTGGTGGGCCGGGAGGTCTCCCAGCGCGAGGTCGAGGCCCTGATCGCCGCCCGCCGCGCCAAGCGGCGCCACCGCCGCGTGCTCGAGGGCCACAGGCGCACTGAGGACGGCAAGATCTGGCTGGCCTACAAGCTCTCGAAGGCGGCCAGCACCTACGCGGTGGTCACGGTGCCCGCCCCTTGGAGGGAAACCGTTCGCGGCCGGTTCCGGCTGGAAAACCCTCAGGGCGAAAAGGTCGGCACGTTGGCCGCACGCGGCGGGCGGGCCTGGGGCCTGGGCGCCCATCTGCGCCGCTGCGGCGTGAAGATCGGCGACCAAGTGCTGCTGACAATCGATCCGAAGAGCCACACGGCGGTGGTCTCGGTGAACGAGCAGGGGTGAGACAGGCGAGCCGCCCGTCTCCACGTCAAGGCTGCCTCGCAAAGCTGAACAATAGCGCCTCGACCATGTTGAAGTCGAACTGGAACGTCCGCCCGTCGCCCAGGCGTTGGCCGGTCCGCTCGTCGACGGCGTCCTTGACCGGGATGGCCAGCTCGACGGTGATGGGCACGGCCCGGCTTTCCAGCCCGGCCGCACCGCCGCCGCCGAAGCTGCTGCCGGTCACCCGGGCGTTTTGCACCACGAACATGTAGACCCGGCCGTCGTTGTGCCAGTAGGTCACCTCGCACTTGGCCGGGCGCGTGCCGTCGGGGCCGGTGACTTTCACCCGGGGGGCGACGCCGGCCGAGGTCACGGGGCGCACGAACAGGTCGCGCAGCGCGTCGCTCGCCGTGCCCTCCTCGCGGTGCTGGAGGTAGCGCTGCGGCGAGAGGTTCAGGTAGACGGCCGTGCCCTCGCCCTGCTTTTCCACGTGGGCGACGGGCAGCCGCCGCTCGGCCACGGCAAAGCCCTCGTTGAGCTTGCAGTCGAGCGTGTTGAACAGCTCGCGGTACTTGTCGTAGCTGAACCCACGGTCCTGGTCGGTTTCGACCCAGAGCCGGTCGGCGAAGAAGTCGGCGGCGGTCTCGGTGCCGTCGTGCTCGACGCCGAACAGCTCGTCGAGGGCCCCCCGCGTGCGCCCCCGCCCGTGCTGGTCGAAGATGCCGCAAGCGAAATCGGCGATCACGGTGCCCCCGCGCCGGCAGAAGTCGGCGATCCGCTCGGCTTCAACGTCGGAAAGGGCGTAGCACGCCGGCAGGATCAGCACCTTGTACTCGTCAGGCACCCCGTCGACCACGACCCGATCGTAGGCCACGAAGTCGTACTGCATGCCCGAGTCGGCCAGCAGGTACTCCCACGCCTTGCGCGTCAGGTGCGAAGTGCCCAGCTTGTAGTCGCTGCCGCGGTTGGGCCAGGTCTTGCCGTGGGCCTCGGCGTCGAGCACCCAGGAGACCTGGATCGAGGGGTGCGAGTAGTAGATGGCCACGCCGTCGTGGATCCACCGGGCGCCGACGAGCTTGGGCCCCTGCACGCCGCCCAGCTCCTTGAGCGTGGGCTTGAAGTCGTCGAGCCAGGGGCGCGGCTTCCCGCCGTCGAACCAGCCCTCGACCCAGCCGATCATCCCCCGGTTGCCGTGGGCGAAGTAGTACCACGCCTGCCAGATGTCATTGGCCGAGCCGCGGGCGTCCTTGTGAAAATGGGTGGTTACCACCGGCATGGCGTCGTGCGGGCTCAAAGAGCGGACGATCTCCTGCGACGAGCCGAGGTCATAAGCCTCGATGAACTGAATCTTGTGCATCAGCTTGGCGTAGTCGTAGCCGCCCCACATGTTGGGCGACTGCCCGCCGACGAACCCGCAGGGGGTCTCGGGGTCGGCCTCGTTGGCGCACTCGACCAGCTTGCCCAGGAAGATGGCCCAGAGCGAGTCGTTGTAGGTGATCCGGTCCAGAAGGGGCGAGAAGTCGAGCTGCCCGAGCGGGCGGTCGAGCTGGGCCCGGGTGAACTCGGGCGTGACGAACTGCGGCTCGGGCGCCTTGTCCGGTCCGTAGTACGAATCGAGCCAGCGGGCGTAGAGCCCGTCGTCGTCGTTTAAGCGCCAGGGGATCGGCACCACGAAGATGCTCCAGGAGATCTCGTCGTCCAGGGCGTAGGCCACGCGCATGGGGCTCCCTTTGATGTTGCCCACGTGATCGCGCACGATGCCGCGCAGCTTGTCGAGCATGGCTTGGTCGATCGGCTTGGGCCCCTCGCTGTCGCCGCGGACCGAGCGGGCGTCGAGCTGGTACTTGCGGAAGCTCGACTTGCCGCCCGACCCACGCAGATAAAGGTAGCCCTTGGCCGCCGTGTGGTCGTTGTAGAAGCGGAGGTTCCACTTCTCGAGCCATTCGAGCGGGCCGTGGCCGTGGTCGGTGAATCCGCCGTTGAAGCCGTAGTCGCGGCAGAACCGGCCCCCCTCCTCGCCGGTGCCGATCGACCATTGGTATCGCCAGGGCATGTAGATCCAGGTGTCCCAGCGTCCGATCATCACCTCGGGGTCCTGACGCACCGACTGGAACTCCGGGGCGGTGCGCACGTAGCGGAGGTAGGGGTCCTCGTCGGCCGGCACGGCACGGGCCGTGCAGAGGACGAGCGCGAAACAGAACGGCAGCGCAAGGAAAAATCGCGTGGTTCTTTGTGTCGAGGACATGGCGGGGCTCCCGGGGGTGGAAGGTGGCGTGGGCAGGTACCCCCGGATTATAATGCCGGCCGTCCGGCCCGAGCAACGAAAAGGGGACGGGGTCAATTTGCCTTCAACGGCCCGAAGGGTGCTTCGCACAAATTAGCCCCGTCCCCTTTTCGCACACCCCCTTCCACAAGGAGCCCCCGCATGAAGCCGCATGTTGCCCGCCTGTGCCTGTTCGGTGCCGTCGTGGTTTCCCTGCTCGTGACAACGGGCAGTGTCGCCCCGGCCGCTGCTCTCGCCGAAGCCGATTTCTACGTAGCCGCCGACGGCAACGACGCCTGGAGCGGCACGCTCGCTGAGCCGAACGCCGAGAAGACCGACGGGCCGTTTGCGACGATCGCCGCCGCCCGCGACGCGGTGCGCCGCGCCATGGCCGACAAGCCGGGAGGCGGGTTCCGCGTGCTGCTGCGCGGCGGCGTGTACCGCATCGACGAGCCGATCGTCTTCGGCCCCGAGGACTCCGGGCGGGAGGGGGCGCCGAACACCTACGCGGCCTATCCCGGCGAGAAGCCGGTCGTAAGCGGCGGCCTGCCCGTCACCGGCTGGAAGAAGCAGGGGGACGGCCCCGTGTGGACGGCAGTCGTGCCGGGCGTGAAAGAAGGCGAGTGGTACCCGCGGTCGCTGTTCGTGGGCGGCAAGCGGGCAATCCCCGCCCGGACGCCCAACGCCCCCGACGTCTTGTTTCCCGCCGGCCCCATCGAGCCCTTGAAAGACCGCAACGCGGCCCGGCGCAGCCCGGACAGCCGACGGGGGTTCCGATTCAAGGACGAGGACGTCAAGCCCTGGGGGCAGCTCGACGAGGCGGTGCTGGTGTACTACCACTCATGGACCACCTCGCGGCACCGCGTCAAGTCCATCGACCCGGCCGGGAAGATCGTGATGCTCGACAACCCGCCCAACTGGCCCTTCGGTTGGTGGGGGGACAACGAGCGGTACTACGTCGAGAATTTTCCGGAGGCCCTGGACGCGCCTGGCGAGTTCACCCTCGACCCGAAGACCGGGGTCTTGAGCTACTATCCGCGCAAGGGAGAGGACTTGACCGCGGCTGAAGTGATCATGCCGCGCCTGCGGGAGCTACTCGTGCTCCGGGGCGACGCCGCGGCGGGGAAGTTCGTCCAACAACTCGATTTCCAGGACATTTCCTTCCAGTACACCGACTGGGAGATGCCCCGCGGCACGAAGGTCGACAGCCAGGCCGCGGCCTTCCTGGACACGGCCACGGTCCTGGCCGACGGCGCGACGGCCTGCGACTTCCGCCAATGCGAGATCGCCCGCACCGGCGGCTACGCCCTGTGGTACCGCCACGGGTGCAAAGCCAATACGGTGGAACAGTGTCACATCCACGACCTGGGGGCCGGGGCCGTGCGCCTGGGCGAAATGGGACTGCCCGGCCGGGAGCAAGAACAAACCGGCGGCAACACGGTGCACAACTGCTTCCTCCACGACGGCGGGAACGTGTTTCACGCGGGCGTGGGCGTCTGGATCGGACGCAGCTCGAACAACGCGCTGACGAACTGCGAAATCGCCAACTTCCTTTACTCGGGCGTCTCGGTCGGCTGGAGCTGGGGCTATGCCCCGTCGTCGGCCAACCACAACCGGATCGAGCACAACCACATCCACCACCTCGGCTACAGCCAGCTCAGCGACATGGGCGGCATTTACACGCTGGGCGTCTCGCCCGGCACCGTGTTGCGCGGCAACCGCATCCACGACGTCTGCTCGTACATCTACGGCGGATGGGGACTTTACACCGACGAGGGCTCGACCGACATCGTGATGGAGGACAACGTCGTCTACCGCGTGAAAGACGCGGCCTTCCACCAGCACTACGGCAAAGAGAACGTGGTGCGCAACAACGTCCTGTCGTTCTCGGCCACCTACGGGCAGATCCGCCGCAGCCGGCAGGAGGAGCACAGCTCGTTTACCATCGAGCGGAACGTCATCTACTGCACTCCGGCCCAGCCGCTGGGCGGCAATTGGGGCAACGGCAACTTCAAGCTGGACTACAACTGCTACTTCCGGCCCGAGGGCGGGCTGGAGTTCCCCGGCGGGCTCTCGTTCGAGCAGTGGCAGGCCAAGGGCCACGACCGGCACTCGATCGTGGCCGATCCGCAGTTTGCCGACGCGGCGGCGTTCGACTTCCGCCTGGCCGAGGACTCGCCGGCGCTGAAGCTCGGATTCAAGCCGATCGACACGACGAAAGCCGGCTTGACCGGCCCGCCCGAGTGGACCGAGCTGCCGAAGAAACACCCGCCGCCCCCGTTGAAGCTGCCCGGCGAGGAGTAGGGGCGGACACCACCTGCTGGTTCCCATGCTCCGCATGGGAAACCCACGCCGGGACGCTCCGCGTCCTATTGAGCCTTGCGTAGTAAATGATCGTATTCACAGTGGTAGTTTTGCGTAAGCGAAGAAGGAACGCAGGAGAGCTTGGTCTTCCTGTTGTTCCGTCATCGATCCGCAGACGGCGCTTTC
>Ga0180437_10001750_pt1 | contig 36498 bp, 16 predicted proteins | sample SS_ome_4_FD_132410 | JGI IMG/M metagenome (GOLD analysis project Ga0180437, IMG submission 132410) | Hypersaline lake sediment archaeal communities from the Salton Sea, California, USA - SS_3_D_1 metaG | ecosystem: Environmental > Aquatic > Non-marine Saline and Alkaline > Hypersaline >... | reverse complement strand
GTCTCCGACGGAGCACTGCTGGTGAGTACCGACCAGGGCAAAATCTACTGTTTCTCCAATGCCCCGGCTGGGCAGGATCCACCGCTTATTCAGACCGCCACTGTAGCGCCTGATGAAAATGTGGCGCCCCATGTCAACGGTGAAACGGAACATGCCTCCTTTCGCACCGCTGCCAGGCGGATACTTGCCGAGACCGACGTCACCGAGGGCTACTGTTTGATACTCGGATCCGGCACGGGACGTTTGGCCTACGAGCTGGCTCAGCAGAGTCAGCTGAACATCATCGGCATCGAGTCGGACGAGCGGCTGGTAGATCAGTCGCGAAATCTGCTCGATCGGGCGGGTGTCTACGGCACGCGGGTAACGATCCATCATGGCCAACTCGACAAGCTGCCTTATGCGGACTATCTCTTCAATCTGGTCACCAGCGAACGTCTGTTAACCGACGATCGCCTACCCGGTACGACCTCCGAGCTAACCCGCGTGCTGCGTCCCGGTGGCGGAACGGCCTATCTTGTCAGAAGCGCCAACAATGCAGCCAATAAGAAGAATGTCCTTTCGACGTGGCTCCCAGATGGCCAAGCTTGGCGAATTCGTGACCAAGCAGCGGGCCCATCGGCCACGTATCGTCGGCAACCGCTTTCGGGCACCGGTGAATGGACCCATCTCTATGCCGATCCAGCCAATTCGACTTGCAGCGGCGACACCCGAGTCGGCAACCAGCTGCGGCTGCAATGGTTCGGTCGGCCAGGTCCGCGGAAGATGGTCGACCGCCACTTTCGCGCCATGTCCCCCCTCTACAAGAATGGACAACTGATTGTTCCGGGTGACGATCACCTCTTCGCTGTCGACGCCTACAACGGCTGGCCGCAGTGGGAGCTGGCCATCCCGGGATTCCGACGGATCGGCATCGGCCGCGACGCGGGCAACATGGCACTCACCGATGATCGTCTCTACGCAGTCACCGGAGAGAAGTGTCTTGTCCTCGACGTCGCCAGCGGAAAACGACAGGCTGCGTTCTCCGTACCCCTAGCGACCGACGCGAAACCGCGCCACTGGGGTTATCTCGCCACATCGGGCGAACATCTCTTTGGCTCGGCCACTAAGCCGGGCGCTTCGCGCAGGGAGCTGACCCGAAAAGCGATCCACGAGGTCTATCAAGACTCGTTTCCACTGGTCACCAGCGACTACTTGTTCTGTCTCGAGCGACAGAGCGGAAAGCTCCGCTGGCAATACGATGACAACAGCGGCGCCATTATCAACCCGTCGATCGCCATCGGCGGCGGCCGGGTGTTCTTTGTCGAGAGCGGCAATCCCGCTACTCTGGAGGTTCCCTCCGGGCGGAGTCCACTCAAGTCGCTGACGGGGCAAGGGGCCTTTCTTGTCGCGCTCCATCAAGAGAATGGAAAGCCGGTGTGGCGGCAGCCCATCGATCTCAGCAAGTTCGATCACGACGTCTATCTCAGCATCGCGGGCGATCGTCTCATCCTGGCGGGTTCGGGCAACGTCGGCGAGGGCGAAGAGGCGCGACTAACCCGCTATCTATATACCTTTCATACCGCGACTGGAACGCCCGCCTGGCGTCATGTCCGCCCCACGCCATTCGCTGTGAATGCATTTCATGGCGAGCAGAACGTCCGACCTGTCATCGTCGGCGATCGCGTCTTCTTTCAGCCCGTCGCCTACGAACTAGCCAGCGGTCGGCAGGTGCCCGAGTGGGAAATGATCGCCAAGCGCAAAGGCTGCGGCATGATGACCGCCTCCAACTCGGCATTCTATTTTCGACATCAGCAGTGCCATGTGCTCGACCTCAAGAGCCTCGAACAGAGTGAGGTGACGCACGTCACCCGGCCAGGTTGCTGGATCAACATGCTCCCGGTGGGCGGATTACTCTTGATTCCCGAAGCCAGCTCCGGATGTTCCTGTGGCCATTCGGTGCAATGCTCCCTGGGATTCGCGCCGGTCAATCGGCCGGCTCCTTGAGATCCACCCGCCGTCCGGACACCTCGGGCTCTCAGAGTGAACGGCCCACCGCAGCCAACGCATTCTCCTTGGCCAGCTGAGAGACTAAGACACAATGGGCTTGGGTGATTGCCACTTGGCGTCGATCGCGGCCAAGATCACTTGGGTGACGTGTTCGGTCAATCGCGGCAAGGTGTAGCGTCGATACTCGCTCGGTGCAATCAGCATCTGATCGACACACCGCCCGACCTTATAGTGCAAGCACTGGCCGACAACGCTGAGCGCCATCAGGTGTCGGTCGATGCTCGGCGTATCGGGAGGCAACAATTCTGTCAGAATCGCATCGAGTTGAGCGAAACGAGGTTTGATAAACGAACAGACAATCTCTTCGGTGGCAATCGACGGCTGAATCATTTCACGCATCACTAACAAGCGGTGCGACACCGTCTCCCGCTCATCGGAGAGCGCCATTTCCAGCAACCCCGCCACAAAGGCCCGCAGCAGCTCGCGAGGCGACGAATCGGCCGGCGGCGCCTCCTGCACATGCTTGGTCACGGCATGAGCACTCTTCACCGCGGCCACATACAGCCCTTGCTTATCATCGAAGTGATACTTCACGGCGTTCAGATTGACGCCAGCGCGCGCACAGATATCACGTAACGTCGCCTTTTCGAGGCCACATTCAGCGAATTCGACGATCGCTGCTTCCAGCAGCCGGTGACGGGTTTCTTGCGATCCGGAAAGCTTGATGACCCAGCCCCCCCTAGGATAACGATTGACGGGAATTCGAAACACTTGTATGATTTATTTATACACACGTATGAATTTCGTGTCTAGAGCAAGGCCGGCTCGTCCACTCGAATTTGGATCCGCTCGCCAGGAGCCCGTCCTCGCGATCGTCATTCTCCGCCGCGGGCCACTGTGCGTTGGCGGAACGTGTCGTCTGCCGATTGAGAGAATTGATAAATCAACATGATCACCCGCTTAATCATTCGTGTTCTGTTGCCGATCGTGCTCTTGGCGGTCGGCCTAACGACGCTGGTCATCGTCGGCCAACAGCCGACACCCGAAAAGCGCGACGACACCGACCAAGACACGCGACTCCCGGTGGAAACGAAGCCGGTCACCACTCACGTCGGCGGGCTCGACATCCGCGCCGATGGCCTTGTCGTCCCGTATCGCGAAATCACCCTGGCGGCCGAAGTCTCCGGAACGGTCGTATTCAAGTCCGCCTTGGCCAACGAAGGGACCTACGTCACCGCGGGCAAAGAACTGCTCCGCATCGATCCGCGAAGTTATGAGTTGGAAATCCGCCGACTCGAAGGGGAGTTGACCCAAGCCAAGACGAGCCTGAAGGAATTGGCCGTCGAGATTCAGAATGCGGAAGACTTGATTCCGCTCGCCGAGCGGGAACTGGCCATTCAAAATGATCAGCAGGAACGCTTCCTGTCGTTGCGTCCCGAGGGAGTCATTAGTCAGGAACAGTTGGAAGATGCCGAACGAGGCTCCATCGCCGCCCGCAATGCCTTACTACAGGCCAAGCAACAACGCGACTCGCTGGTGACTCGCAAAGCGAGCCTCGAGGCGGCTATCGAGGTTGGCAAGGTTGAATTGGAAAAAGCCCAACTCGATCTCCATCGGGCGACCATCAAGGCGCCGGTAAGTGGGGTGATCATTCGCCACGACGTCGAGAAGAACAGCTACGTTGCCAAGGGAGCCCCACTACTATCCATCGAAGACACCGAGAAGGTCGAGGTCCGCTGCAATCTGCGAATGGACGAGATGCGCTGGATTTGGGCCCAGCCAGCGGCCGAGAAATCGCCTGGCGAAGTCGATTTCCTGCAGGCCAGCGGCGAAGAGACCGACGCCACTGAACTCGCACTTGCCACCCGTGCAAGCGACGATGAGGATCAAGATCGAACTAATAACCACTCCTTTCCCCTCACCGACGTGACCGTGCGGTATGCCCTGGGAGGCCGAACCTATACCTGGTCGGGGGTGCTCGATCGTTACGACGGTTTGGGTTTGGACGAGAAGACACGCATGATTCCCTGTCGCATTCTCGTCGACAAACCGAATCAGGTATTGGTTGACGGCGAGACCATCTCACTGAAGGGGCCACGATCTCTGGTTCGCGGGATGTACGTCAACATCACGATTCACGCCAAGCCTGAGGCGGAACTGCTGCAGGTTCCCCCGGAAGCGATTCAGCCCGGCAAGATCGTCTGGCGGGTCCGCGACGACAAGCTGGAACGCGTCGAATTGCAAATCGCCCAGAGTCGCGGTGAGGCAGTTATCGTCGATGCCAGGAACTGCGATTTGCGCGAGGGCGATCAGCTCGTGACCTCGCCGCTGCGCACGGCCTTCACCGGCCTGGAGGTACGAGTGGAGACGGGACCATGAGAGGGGTCATCCGCTGGGCCATCGATAACTCGCCTGCGATGAACACGCTCATGGTCGGCGTGTTGATCGTCGGGGTGTGGTCGCTGCTCAATCTGCGACGAGAAGTCTTCCCCGAATTCGATCTGGAAATCATTCTCGTTACGGTGCCCTATCCGGGCGCCAGTCCGGAAGAGGTGGAAGACGGAATTTGCCAGAAGATTGAGGAGGCTGTCCGCTCCATCGATGGCATTAAGAAACAGACGACCGTGGCTAAAGAAGGCTCCGGGTCGATGATCATGGAACTCAAGACCGGCATCGATCCCAAGAAGGTGCTGGCCGAGGTTCGTAGCGAAATCGACCGCATTCCCAGCTTTCCCTTGCTGGCGGAAGACCCCGAAGTCAAACAGCTCACCATTCGGGATGCCGTGATCCAGGTCGGCGTTTTGGGCCCCGAGGTCGCCGATCCGGAAAGCGAGCGACAGCTGCGCGATCAGGCTGAGAAGATCCGTGACGACCTGATCAATTTGGAGAACGTCTCGCAGGCGCTGATCACCGGTGCCAAGGAATATCAAATCGACGTCGAGATTCCCGAGGCGACCCTGCGCCAGTATGGCCTATCGCTCAAAGCTGTGGCCGACATTCTCCGCCGCGAGAACCTGGAACTCCCTGGCGGAACGATTCGCACCGACGCACAGGAGGTGCTGGTCAAGGGCGACAACAAACAGATCACCGGCGAAGAGATCGCCCGCCTGCCGCTAATCACGTTACCGAGCGGCGCCAAGTTGACGGTTGGCGACATCGGTCAGGTTCGCGACGCCTTTCGAGATACGACCTCCAAGACGCGCATCGACGGGCGTCCCGCCGTCGCGATTTCTGTGAACGCCTCCTCCAGTGAAGATCTGCTCGCCACGACCGCCGACGTTCGTTCATATTGCGATGAGGCGACCCTGCCATCGGGATTTGAACTGGTCACCTGGGGCGATCGCTCGGTCGATGTCGCCGACCGCATGAATCTTCTCATGAAGAACGGTCTGCAGGGGTTGCTGCTCGTGTTGGTCGTGTTGGCGATCTTCTTGAACCTGCGAGTCGCCTGCTGGGTCGCTCTCGGGATTCCCATCTCTATTCTCGGTGCCTGCGCCGTTCTCTGGTTCACCGGAGAGACGCTCAACATGCTGACGATGTTCGCATTCTTGATGGCGCTCGGCATTGTCGTCGACGACGCGATCGTCATCGGCGAAAACATCTTTTCCCATCGCCTGATGGGTAAGTCCGCACTGCAAGCCGCTGTCGACGGAACCACCGAAGTCCTTCCCTCGGTCGCTACAAGCGTGACCACAACGGTCATCGCCTTTATGCCCTTGATGTATGTCTCCGGGGTGATGGGCAAGTTTATCGCCTGCCTTCCCTTGGCGATGATCGCCATGCTGATCATCTCGCTGCTGGAAAGCATGTTCATCTTGCCCTGCCATCTGGGCCACGAACGCCACGAGAGTGAGGAGCCGGACACCCGACCGTGGTTTGCCCGGACGATGAGCTTGCTTCGCGACGGGCTGGCCTATCCCTTTCGCGTCACGGAACGCTTTACGAGCAAGGTCAACCGCTGGGCGAACCATGGCCTCGATACGCTGGCCGATCGTATCTATATCCCCAGCTTGCGCTTCGCGATCACCAATCCCACGGTCATGATTGCCGGCGCCGCGGCAATCTTGTTGGTCGCCGTGTCGCTGGTCAGCGGCGGACATGTTCCTTTTACGATCATGCCGAAGCTGGACAGCAACAATATCGAAGCGGTTCTGACCTATCCCGATGGGATTCCCGCCAAGATCACCGACCGTGGCGTCGCTATCCTGGAACAGGCAATCCGACATCTCGACGAGCGGTACGAACAGGAAGGCCGGGGGCGAGTCTTGCGACTGACTCGACAGAGCGTCGGTTACGCGCAGGCGTCCAACGGTCCAGGACAAACGACCGAAACCTCGGGCAGCCACGTCGGTGGATTGTCGGTCGAACTGCTCGACACCACGATGAGAAACGTTAAGAGCGACCAGATTATTTTGGACTGGCGCGAGCTGGCGCAGGAGTTATCCGGCGGGTTTCCCGGTGCCGAAGGCATCTCCTTCAAGACCGCCTTTGGTGGCCCCGGCGGCATCCCGATTGAATTCAAGCTGCTGGCGCCCAGCGAACACTTCGAGGAACTGGAGAAGGCGGTCGAGGATGTCAAAGCAAAGCTAGCGACCTATCCTGGCGTGTTTGATATCGATGACGATTCCCGGCCAGGAAAATGGGAATTCAAGCTACGCGTCAAGGATGACGCCGTGGCCATGGGCGTGCCGCTAGGTGACATCGCTGAGACGGTGCGTGCTTCCTACTACGGAGAGGAAGTCATGCGACTGCAACGCGGTCGCCACGAAGTCAAGCTGATGGTGCGCTATCCGAGTGAAGATCGCCGTTCGCTGGCGGACTTCGATCAAATTCGTATTCGTGGTGTCGACGGCGCCGAACGCCCCCTCACGGAACTTGCCTCGATCGATCTCTACCGAGGACTCTCGGAGATCAACCGCGTCAATCAACTCCGCAGCATCACGGTCTCTGCCGATGTGGATGAGAGTCGAGCCAATGCCGATCAGATCGTAAAGGATCTACGAGAGGGAGGCGAGGACTCGGAGTCGGCCGAAGACGCGGGCATCGCCGCCATCTTGAAGAAATATCCTCACGTCAAGGTTCGCTGGGAAGGCCAACAAGAACAGACACAAGAATCGATGATCAGCTTGGGGGTCGGACTCGGCATGGCGGTTGTCGGCATGTTCGTCGTGTTGACGCTCGAGTTTCGCTCCTATTTTCAACCTCTATTGGTCTTGGCCATCATTCCCTTTGGAGCCATTGGCGCCATTGCGGGACACTATTTCCGCGGTATGCCGCTTTCGCTGTTCAGCATGTTCGGACTGGTGGCGCTGACGGGTGTCGTGGTCAACGATTCGATCGTTCTGATCGATTTTATCAATCACAAACTGCGCGAAGGCCTCCCGCTGGCCGAGGCGCTGCTCGAGGCGGGACGGCGACGCTTGCGACCGGTGTTGCTCACTTCGATGACCACCGTGGCCGGCCTGCTCCCATTGCTCCTAGAGACCTCCTTTCAGGCGCAAATCCTGATTCCAATGGCGACCAGCCTGGCCTTTGGATTGATTCTGGCCACGGGCCTGATTCTGGTTCTCGTTCCGACCTTCTATTCAGTGTACGGACGGCTGTGCGGATACACCGTGGAACCGCTGGCCGACGCCAAGCATCAGGCAGGCGAAGACAACCTGGAATCAAACGAAGACTCGCCCGACCTGATAACCTTGCCGGTCGAGAACGCCAGCTAGCGACCCTCGATCTCCGACCGATTCGTCGGATAGCAGGCTCGTTAGTCTCCTAACAGCAAATTGTTTCCATCGACCAGCCGGGTTTCACCTTCGACGAGATGCAATCGGATCGGGTCGAAGCCGGAGTATTCCGCGATGCGGCCGGCCAGCATCTCCGAATGAGAGACCACCCACATCTGCGAGTTCTTCGAAGCGCGGGTAATCAGATGCGCCAAGGGGTCGATGACATCCGGGTGCAGACTGGTCTCCGGTTCGTTCAGCGCGATCAGACTCGGTGGGCGTGGACTGAGCAGCGCTGCCACGAGATAAAGATATCGCAGGGTACCATCGGAGAATTCTCGCGATTCCAGCGGTCGACGCATGCCTGGCATGCGAAGTTGCACGGTCATGCGACACTGCCCGTCGCTATCGATTTGCAAGCCGGCTCCCGGAATGGCCCGCTCTACCGCTTCGTAGACGGCGTCGGCATCGCCGATCTCCAAGATCGTTTGCAGAGCCGCCGCCAGATCACTGCCATCGTGACTCAACACCGGCGTTTGCACGCCCACCATGGCACCCCGCGCCGCCGCCGCGGCGTCGGTGCGAAAGTGATGATAGAATCGCCAGTCGTTCATCTCCATCCGCAGGGCTGTCAGATCCGGATAGAGATGCGGCTCACGAATCTGCGAGATCGTCGCTTCCGAGGTCGACATCATCAAGGGATATTTCACCCGACGACCCTCTTGGTCGCGGACCGTGGCGGTCGGCCCTTTGCGATCCAATAGTCCGACCCGACGATTGTTGTCACTGGTGAACCAGACGCGCTCTTCCTTAATCTCCGGATCTAAGGCAAACGCCGAACTAGAAGGATGGGGCAGTCCGCAACTCAGCTCGTAAGAAAACTCTTCCAGCGCCACGCCCAGCGTCATGCGTACCGGGCCCTTACGGCGATCTCCCGCCCACAAGACCGACGGCATGCCACCCTCGCGAGCGAGCGTTTGCGCGAATCTGCCGTTGGACGCTTCCGACAACAGGTACATCGACTGGTAGAGATTGCTCTTGCCACAGCCGTTGGGCCCCACAATCACGTTGATCGGTTTCAAAGCCAGGCAGAGCCGCTGGATGGAACGGTAGCCATTCACATGAATGCTGTGAATCGACATAGGCGACTCATGAGGCGAGATGACGGTGTCGGACGCGAACCTCCCGCCGATCATGACGAAGACATCGCGGTCCGTCAACAAGCTCGCTATTTCTTGCCGTTATGGGGACCGTAGCGATAGTAGGTCTCCAGCATCATGGTGGCCAGCGCGGTATGACAAACGCGGCCCCCGGAGCTCGAAGTCATGTGGGTGGAACTTTCCCTAAAGAACCAACTCCCCGCGATATGCTCGTCGTCGCCCGTTTCCTGGGCATCGAGCAGAAGTTGCTGCATGGCCTTGTTCCACTTTTTCCACAGCGGTCCATCGGGGCCGTCGTTGCGAAACAGCAGCATCGTAGCGTGATAGTTGAAGTACATATCGTCCACTTGTGGGCCGATGCGTTCACAAACGGTCACTCCGCCTTGCAACTCCTTGTGCTTCGGTTTCCAACCCAGGTAAGAACGGCAGAGCAGGGCCATGGCGACCCTGGCCGCGGGATCGCCATTGGCTTGATTGGGCATGTAGAGGTAGTAGATCGCGCCGTTCGGATCCTGATGTCGCACGGAGTCGAGAAATTTCATCGCCTTGGCAAGCGTCCGTCTCGGAACCGACAGGTCCGCCATCACGGCACTCTTGAGCGCCATGACTTGCCAGGTCGACACCGACGTGTCTCCTGGTTCCCCCGGCTGATATCGCCAACCGCCACCATTCTTGTCCTGAGCTTTGACAAGATAGTCGATCGACAACTGGGCAGCCTTTTTGAGCTTCTTGTCTTCGGTCATGCCGTAAGCTTCTACCAAGGCGCAGGCGGCCATTCCTTGACAATACATTTGGGTGGCGCTGTGACCGTCGCTTTCGAAGAACCGCCCACTCGAGTCCATTTTGGACACCAAGTAGGCCAGCCCCGCGCGAACGGTCTTCTGAAAGTCGCCTCTCTGCTTGTGCGTGTGTCCCGCACCAAGAAAGGCCGACAGAGCCATGCCGGTGGCTCCCAGCATCGATCCGCCAACACCATTGTCGGGATAGCCACTGCAGCGATCTCCGTGTGTCTGGCCGAAGGTCCAGCTGCCGTCGCGATTTTGATGACGAGCCAACCACTCCAGCCCGGCGCGAACCGCCTTCTCGGTCCGGCGATTGCCGCCGTGTCGTTTCACAGCGCGCGCTCGCTGACTGGCATTGCGGATAGCCCACACGTTCGACTTCAACTCACTATCGAGTTCCTGATCGTCGCCCACCTCGAGTTGGGCCGTGGTGGAATATCGATGGCGAACTTCCACCGGCAGCAAGGCGACACCGGCCGACTTCAGTTCCGCGACCAAATCGTCCTGCTTGATGCGCGCTTTCAGACGGACGCGGAAGAGTCCACTCTCGCGTTTTTCGCTCAGCTTCTTCTTTTTCTCGACAAAGGCGGCGCTGTCCGACAACAGGAGTGATTCGATCTTGTCACTGTGCTGGGCGATCTCAGTGGGAGATGCCAGGACGCCGATCGCCTGCCGCACGCCGTTTCTCAGTGCCGACGCAATGGCGTCTTCTTTCTTGCGCCCGACCCCTTCGGCAACCACCAACTGCAAACGCACGATCTCGGCGTCGTCGCCATCCTCGGTCACGCCTTCAGCGGGCGGAGTTGGATCGACTGGCTCAGTTGGGTCCTCGGCCGACCGATCCTCTGCGATTTCGGGCAGCGCAGGTGGGTCCGGCTTGATGAGTTCTTCCACATGCTGTTGATCAGCCGGGCTCAGTTTCTTCAGCGGAATGACGACGGTCTTGCCGTCTGCCTTCTTCAGCTTAACCCCTTCCGAGGTAAGTTCGACAAACTCGGCTTCAATCTTGTGCTTGCCTGTACTGTCGGTCCAAGTTCGCCCCCAGGCGAAATCAGTGAGGCTGAGCCCCATAGCGCCAGTCGCCAATAGACAGACGACAATCGGCAGCGGCCAGAGCCTGCCGGCCGATCGACACTTCCCCTGTTTGGCGGTTCTTGCCCGCGTGATTCTGCTGTTCAGAAATCTCATACTGCCCCTCGGGTTATCCTCTCAGAAGTGCTGCCGACACATTGTCTTGTGCGGGCGAGTCGTGTGACTGGCGTGTGCGGTTCGACCACAATCATCGAGAGATTTGTGAATCTTGTCAATGTTGAGACAGGCCTTCACGGCTAGGATTATGTGGCCCGCCAAGCCTGTGGTCATCGTCTGAGATAGCATTATCACCTGGCAAGAAACCGCGATACCAACGGTCGAGGATCAATCAGGAATCTGCTTTGAGAACACCAGCAGCCTCGCTAGACTAGAAATCGGTCTGCCGGAGAACACCTCGCGGTGATCGGGGCCGACAGTGAGGGAAAGGCAATCGCCGCCCGGCCGCTCTCCCGGGGACACTTGTCGACAATGCTCCGTGGGGCCCGGCAATCTTCTGTTGGCGAAAATAAAGCTGCGCGCGATGGCAAAATGGTACGTGACAATCGATGGTCAGGAATTCGGGCCGCTCAACAATGCGCAATTGAAGAAGGCCGCCTCGACAGGTCGCGTCACACCGCAGACGCCTCTCCGGCAAGAGAGCATGTCCGTGACCGTGCCTGCCTCGCAGGTGAAGGGGCTGTTCGATCAGGAATCCACCAGCACGCCACCTTCAAACCCCACGCAGGCGAGTCCGCCGCCGCCTGTCGACCAGCCCTCGCCATCAACTCCACCGCTCGCACCCGCGCAGCCGCCGTCTTCCGCAGAGCCACCCACCAAGGCTCCGATACCACTCGCTGAGGTCGAGCCAGGGCCGACAAGCGTGGCGGAGTCGACTGACAATCCGGCCGCTTTACCGACCCACGAAGCCGGGGAAGCTAAGGCAACGCCAGATGACAACGAAGAGATTTTGCTGGCCGAACCCGACCCTCCGGCTGTCGCCCCGGTATCGGCCCCTCAGCGTGCCACCTATGAAGCGTATCAACCACCTGGGAATGCTGCGAGCGATGCGCTCTCGGGTGACTTCACTCCAGAGACACCGGCCCCGCCGCCAACGACCAACTTTTTTGCCGCCTTGCCGGGGGCCTTCCTCTATCCGTTCAAAGGCAGCGGAGCCCTGATAATCTTCTTGCTGGCCTTTATGACGATCGCCGTCCCTTACGTCCTGGCGATCGCCGTTTCTTCTCTTGCACCAGTGGGCGTGTCCATCTTTCTCTTCCAGAATATTGTATTCTTTATCTACGTGCTGATGGCTTTGGCCCTCTTGATCCAGATCTACCTAACAGCCTATGTCTTTCGCATCGGCCGCTCGACGGTCGAGGGCGATGACGTTCCACCACCACTACCTGACTTCGGCAAGTCGACGGACGAGATTCTCTTCCCCGCTTTTCTCTATGGCGCCACGGCCATCGCTTGCGCCCTCCCTTTTGCCTTCTACGCCTGGGAACGGATTCCGGGAATCCCATCCTTCTCCTACCTGTGGATGACGTATATGCAATTCCAGATGCTGATTCACACGTGGCCGACGGACATCCTCGGCTGGATCCTACGCGTACCGGGGCTCATTTACTTTCCCATGGCCCTGATGGCCGTGACCGCTTTGGGATCTCTATCCGGCCTGGAACCGCGTCTGGTGTTGCGGGCGATTCGTCGGGCACCGGGTGCCTGCGCGGTGGCGGTAGCGTTCGTCAGCGGCAAGTTCATCATCCTGGCCGCAATCACGGTCTTCTTGCTGGCCCCAGCCGTCAGCCAATTTGAACTGCCCAGCACGATCGCGATCTTCCTAATGGTCGCGATCACGCTCTATCTGCTGATGGTCCAGGGACGCATCATCGGTCTGCTCTATCGATGCCATCCTGATAAGCGGGAGTTGTGATCGAAGAGGCCGGATTTCCGGTCGACTGTCATTGACCATTTGTTGGGCGCTTCCGCCAAGAGACACACGGGAGCGCCGTATCTTCACAATTGATCCTCTTCCGGACTTCGATTGCTCACAGGCCGCAATTCGCCCGGACACGGCCGACGAGAACCGTCCCGAGATTTTTTCTCGAAAAAAAATGAGCTGCTGCCAGCACAAACGACGGTTACCTATGTATGGGGCAGTAGAGATGTCTCTCACGGCATGGCATCGCCTGCCCCCGGCCCAGTGAATTCCCGTTGACGGTCCGTGGCTGGCGGCGGAAACGTTCCTGACCTCGGAAGTTTGCCGTGATCCAATCGCAATTCAACGTCCTTGTTTCTTCTGTCCACAAGCGGACAGGGTGTCCGAATTCGGACAGCTATGGTGATCACGAACCGTTCACCTGTCCGGATCCGGACAGGTGTCTCTCGCGGCAGAACACTCTTTAGCCATGGGCCCGTCATGACTTGCGTCCTATCTGTACTTGTCGTCGTGCTACGGCGCGGCATTTGCACATTGCGAGTAGTAGAGATCTCCTTTCATCTCCAGCCACAGGGACTCCTCACCATGAATTCGTCCTGGGAACGATTCGGCCTCGCCACCGTCGTCCTATGCACATTGATCATCGGTAGTGCGACTGCGACGACGTTTGCCGACCCCATCTTCTCGGGCTTTAACATCGAGGTCTACGCGGACGTGACCGATCCCCGTCAAGTCACCTTCGCACCCGACGGAACCATGTTTGTCGGTCGTGACAACGGCGGCTCCGGCGGTGGCAACGAAGCGGTCAAGATTCATCGCGTCGCACCCGGTGGCGGATCGGTGACAGAATACGGAGCCGCCGCAATTCCCGATCCCGATCCCGTCATGTTCGACCCGACCGGGGCCATCTCCGGAACGCCCGGTTCCGTGCTCGTCGGCAGCGGTCAATCGGGTGGCGGCACGATCGTCGCCATCTTGCCCGACGAGTCGCTTGTCACGCTATTTGGCATCAGCACAACGATCAACAACCCCGGTGATCTCGCTTTCGATAGCACCGGCCGCCTGCTGATTCCCGACGTGACGCCGAGTAGTCGCTCGGTCGCGTTTACGACTGGCGGGGCGCCGACGAATCTGTTTGTCCCTCCTTCCTCAGGTGATCGTCCTATCGATATTGCCGTCGATTCTCTCGATCGCATCTATACTGTCGGGTCGAACGGATCGATAAAGCAGTGGAGTTCGACGGGGACCTTGCTCGACGCCAGCTTCTCTTCTGTATCCCAGGTCTTCGAACCGACGGACGTCGGTCTTGAGTTCGGTCCTGGGGGTGTTTGGGGATCGGATCTGTATGCCGCTTCGGATGGGGGAGACATCTTTCGAATTGATTCCTCCGGCACGGCGACACTCGCCGGCAGTGGCTTCACGAGTATTAACGATCTGGAATTCGGACCAGACGGAGCCCTCTATGTTCCCGAATTCAGCCAAGATCGTGTGTTGCGACTGGTCGCGCCCGATTCACCGTCGAACGCCTCCTTTGACAGCGTGTCAGACGTCGATGTACTCAATCTCGATTTCGGGACGGTCACTATTGACTCATCTCCCGCGTCCATCCCCTTCGAAATCACCAATCTGCTTGGGGCTGGCCTCACCGCCGATCTCAGCCTTACCAGCATCTCCGGCAGTGGAAACACCGGAGCCCTAACGACCGACCTGGCGGCTTTCTCGGGATTCTCCGCACTCGGTGGAGGCGAGTCGACACCGTTCAACAGTTTCTTCGTCGACACGAGCACGCCCGGCAGTTTTGCCGCCTCGTATGAACTCTCCTTCACCGACACCCTGGGTACCGATCAAACGCTCACGCTCAACCTCAACGGCGCGGTGGAACTGGTCGACGATCCGAGCATTCCCGACCTGATTTACAACGCGGCCACGGGCGAAGTGATCTTGGACCCGGATGCCAGCGCGATTATCGGTTACACGTTGCAGAACGACAGCAACGGGTTCTTTCCAGGCGGGTTTACGCCCATTCTTGGTGGTGTATCGACCGGTCTGACTTCCGAATTGGCCGAAGCGGCTCTTTCACCGGGCGCCGGCTCCATCGGCTTTGTCTTTCCCGCCGGCATGAACATTACCGACTTGTTCAACTTCTTGAGTGTCAACACGGTCAGCACGGGCCTCGGCGCGCCCTTGGTGCCCTTCGATCTGATCGTCATCGGCTCACCGGTCCCCGAGCCGTCGACGTACGTGATGGCCGCCATGGGACTGTTCACCCTCGGCTACTTCGGCTGGCGACGACGCAGGACAGCGGGCTAATACTCTCACCACTCGCCGGGGAGTGGAGATCCACGCCTTCGGCCTAGCCGCCGTGACCTCAACTCACATCGACCGTTTCGTGCGGTCCGAGGTCACTGTCCGCCTGCGAACACCCTGTCCGAATATGGACAGTTACGTGCTCGCTCGGCACCGCACTGTCCGAATCCGGACAGGTGTCTGCAAACCAGGAAATTGCCTACATCTTTGCTCTGAAACGGTTTACGACTTTTTTTGATAATGTCGGCAAACGGTGCGGAATTTGCCATCTGTTTGAGATTGATATTCTTGCAACAACATACAACCGGGCCCTAAACAATGAGATCGACCCTGAAACCGACAAGTGTTGCCGCCGTCGCGAGCTTGAACACGATGACAAAGTCCGTTGCGACTCAGGTGTCAATGATCTGCGAGATCACACGTCTAACGTTCAACGATTACTCCAGTTGGCGACGACGCGGCTGTCACACATTGACCCTGGCAATAATGGCAACCTGCGTCCTGCTAATCACGGCTGGCTCCGCATCGGCAGCGAACATCCTCATTCCGGTGCAAGCGAAGAACTATGTCTACGACAACACACACGAGACGCTGTTCATGACCACGAACGGCAGCGGAAATCTCCAGCGTTATGACACAGCTGCTCAGACACTACTCACGCCGTACAGCGTAGGACTCAATCTAACGGGAATCGATATCACAGCAAACGACCAACACCTCTACATCGGCGACGCCAATACCGTCGGCAACGACGCCTTTGTTCGCAAGGTCGATGTGACGACCGGCGCAACCACCGACTTAACGTACAACGTCTCGGTGAGCGGCGGAGAACGAGGCGTTGTCGACATCAGTATTGCGGCGAACAACAAAGCGCTTTTTACGACAACCTACGCGGGCTCGGGGCCCGGGACGATCCGTGAAATCGACTTGACAACCGACACGATTACGACGCGCCATGGCGTCCACGAGAACTTCGTGATCGACCGAGGTCACGATCGCAGTCTGCTGTTCCTTCGAAACGCTTCGATATCGAGCTACCCGTTTATAAAGTACGATCCGAGCACCGACAGCTTCCCCGTCTGGTACGACTCGTATCTGCCCCAGAGCGGGAAAGATGCTGCGGTGAATCGCGATGGCACACAGGTCGTCAACCGAGATCAACTTTTCGATTCCTCGCTGACCGCCACTGGGACCATTCCCAGCGTCGCCGTTGGCTACACCTACGATCCGCAACGTGACATCCTTTACTACGCGGACCACATTGCCGAGGACATTGTCGTCTACGATCCGGCTACGTCAACCGAACTCGATCGCTTCGCGATTGGTGAAAGCGTCAGCCACAGAGACGTCACGATGGATATTAGTGCCGACACCAATCGGCTCTTCATTCGTACGCCCTCCGGCGTACGAATGATCGACAATCCGATGTCGGTCAATTCAGCTCCCTCCAACGCCTCGTTCGATTCCCTTTCGGATCTCGACAGTCTCGACATCGATTTCGGCACCGTTCTCCTCAACGATGCCGTGTCTCCGATAGACTTTGACATTACCAATTTGGGTGGCACCGGCCCGGTCTCGAACCTGACGCTGTCGAGCATTCTAGGCAGCGGCAACACGTCGGCGCTGTCAACAGATCTGGCATCGTTCTCTGGCCTCCTGGGGGGAACCTCGCTCACCTTCAGCAGCTTCCTCGAAACTAGCGTGGCGGGCAACTTTGGCGCCAGCTATGACCTGAGCTTTACCGACACCCAGGGAACCAACCAGTCGTTGACGCTCAACCTGAGCGGCATCGTGGCCGCGCCGCTTCCGGCAAACGCCTCATTCGCGACCGGCTCTGACGTCGACGTCCTGGATGTCGACTTCGGCACCGTATCGCTTGGTGCGAGCGTCGCTCCGAGCGGCTTCCAACTCGCCAACCTTCTGGGAGCTGGATTTACCGCTGACCTCGATCTCGTCGGCTTCAACGGAACGGGGAATACCAGCGCCCTCACAACCGATTTGGCCGCCTTTGTCGATCTCCAGGCAGGCGACTTTCTTGATTTCGCGGCCGCCATCGACACTAGTCTGCTTGGCAATTTCAATGCTTCCTACGAACTCTCGTTCACTGACGAGCTAGGCACCGATCAGACGCTAACCCTCAATCTAAGTGGCGAGGTAGAACTGACCGACGACCCGGCCATTCCGGATCTGATTTACAATGCGGCCACCGGCGAGGTGATCTTGGATCCCGATGCCAGTTCGATTATCGGTTACACGTTGCAGAATCTTACGGCTGGATTCCTGCCGGGCGGCTTCACACCGATCTTGGGCGGCGTTTCGACGGCCCTGACCTCGGAGCTCGCCGAGGCGGCGCTGTCACCTGGCTCAGGAAGCATCGGCTTCGTCTTTCCGATTGGCATGGACGTCAACGAGTTGTTCAACTTCTTGGATGTCAATCAAGTCAGCACCGGTCTCGGTGCTCCACTCGTACCGTTCGACTTGATCGTAATTCCTGAGCCCGTTCCCGAGCCTTCAACGTATGTAATGGCCGGACTCGCACTACTGGGCTTCGGGTTTTACGGCTGTCGCAGATGCAATCATCAAACTCGTCGCAACGCAGCCGGGTCGCCCCGTCATAGAGGAATCTTGCCGGGCGTTGGCAGAGTTGCAGTCGTCGCTATTGTGTTGACTCTCCCATCATCGGCAAGCGCAGGATTGTTTGGCGTTACCGAGGTAGTTGGTGGGGAACTCAGCCTGGTAGAGATAGACACCGTCAGTGGAGCCGCAACAACGGTGGCCGATTTCACAGTCGACGCCGGAATCGGCCTTGCGAACCTGGCATTCCACACACCCAGCGGGCGGTTCCTGGCCCGTCGGCTGCAATCTCCCGGCGTGCCGCCGGCGCTCATCGCTCTTGATCCCGTGACAGAAACTTCAAGTGTGGTCCCCATAGTCGGGTTGCCCAGCGGGGAACAGAAGGTCAATGGAGTCGCATACGACGCTGCTAACAACCAGATACTTATTACATTTGGATTCTTTCCCAACACGGAGCAGCGGATCGCAGAAGTCGACTTGAGTGGCAGTGTCTTGAATCTATCGCCAAATTTAGGAATCGGGGATCGCGACTTTCTCGCGTTTGATCCAATTCGTAACGCGCTCTTAGGGTACGACTCCAATGGCGATTCGCCGCGACTTGCTGTCATCGACGATCCCTTTGGCACCCCCTCGATCACGGGCTTGGCCGACCCTCCCATTGACTTGAGACCGATCGATCTGGCTGTATCCCCCAACTCAGGGCGGATGTTTACAACCTATGGCAGCGATCTTGTGGAACTCGTAGTCAGTAACGACAGCTACGCTACGATCGGCTCTCATCAACTATCAGTAGACGTCGTCGGCCTGGCATTTGCGGCTGCCGTTCCCGAACCTTCGACCTACGTGATGGCCGGATTGAGCCTGATGGGCCTCGGTCTTTTCGGCTGGCGACGGCGATCAGCGCGCTCGCGTCGGTGAGGGAGACGAGTCGAGAGCGTCATTTACTTGACACTACCCTTCGCTCTCAATAGATTTCGAACCAAACAAGAACTACTAGGAATTGCCGATCTGACTCGGAAAAGCTGCCTGGACTCTCTTGGGCATTGCCACTTGCGCGGCGTGACCCGCTACGAGGTTCCGGACGGCTTTTTTCGTTTCTTGAGTGCAGATTTCACTTCGAGGACAGACATGATGATACGATTCTTGCCTTGCGCTGGCAGACTTCTAGGACGGCTATGCGATCGCCAAGCATTTCGCCGCCAGGCTGGACGGCCGCTCAAGATGCGATTCCAACGGGGACGCGTCGCGATCTCCTTTGGATTTCTTCCCATTGTTACTGCGATATTGTGCGCCGCGATCCTGCCATTTGCTGTCGTACCGTCGCGGGCGGCGGGCCAGGGAGTGCTTATCCCCGTGCCGAATCACAGAGACTTCGTCTTCGATATCCAACGTGGTGTCCTGAACATTGGCACTCGATCACCGATCATTGAACGTTATGACCCGACCAGTCAGTCGCTGTTATCGCCCATTACCGTACCGGGTGCGACGCGACTGGCCGGCATGGATATTTCCGGTGACCGTTCTACGATCTACGTGGGTGAAGGCTTCGAGGCAACCGCCGAATCGTCCGGAGTTGTCTACAAGATTGACTTGGATTCCCAACAAGTGACCGACCTGCCATTTCAACACGAGGTCGACTTTGAATTGGGGGTTGACTCCTTGAAAATCGGCGCGAACAACAAACTCTTCTTTACAACATCGTTTGCCGGTAGCGGATGGGTTCCCTTACGGGAGATCGACACGACGACCGATACTTTTTCGATTCGATCCGATGCACCCGGCAGCGGCGCGAGCAATCGGGTGACCCGGTTCACCAACATTGCACGCAGCGCCGATCGTACTCGCCTTTCATTTATCGAGGGACTGACGACTGCTCGGCCCGCCTTTACATACGATGCAACGACGGACACCTTCTCCGACAGCTTTACAAGCAATTCCTTTTCCTACACTGCATCGGCCGTCAATCGAGACGGATCGTTGATATCTTTTCGGACGCCTTCCGGACAGGTGAACTACGACCTCGACTTTAATGTCGTGCATACTTTTTCATTCAATACGGGTGCTGTCGGATTCGATCCGGTGCGCGACCGGATGTACGCAACCGACTTGGATACCGATGAACTTGTCTTCATCGACACAACGACCGGCAATGAGTTAAATCGAATCGCCGTGGGCGAGGATGTAACCGCACCACGTCCTATGACCTTCAGCGATGACGGCGACCATCTATTCCTTGGTACGGAGCAAGGAATACGCATGTTTTCCCTGCTGCCCGAGCTTTCTACTCTCACGGATCCCTCCAACGCTTCCTTCGATGTTGGTTCTAATGTCGACAACCTAAGCATCGATTTTGGATCCATCGTGATAGAGGACACGGCCTCCCCGATCGATTTCCAAATTGCTAATCTCTTCGCCTCGATAAACCAACCCATTCTCAAACTGCAAAATATCACTGGAAGCGGCGACACTTCCCAATTGACTACCGATCTGACACCCTTCCTTTATCTCGATGCGGGTGACTCACGATCCTTCACGGCATCGTTAGACAAGAGCGCTCTGGGATCGTTTGCCGCCTCATACGATCTGAACTTTACAGATGTGCTTGGTACCGACCAGACGATTACGCTCACCATGAGCGGTGACGTCGTCCTGCCCGAGTTCGCCTCAAACGCCTCCTTTTCGACGGATTCCGATCAAGATGTTCTGAATCTCGACTTTGGCACGGTTAACCTCGATTCGACGGTCTCGCCAATAGGCTTTCAAATCGCGAACTTGCTTGCATTCGGAACTACCGCCGACCTGGATCTTGTTAGCATCACGGGCTCCGGCGATACGACAATTCTCTCTACCGACCTGGCCCCATTTATCGATTTGGATGGAAGTGACTTTCTCAATTATGAGGCGATGCTTGATACCAGTACACCGGGACCGTTTGGCGCCACATACGAGCTAAGCTTCACCGATATCCTGGGCACGGATCAAACGATCACTCTCAACCTCAGCGGCGAGGTCGCGATTATCGACGACCCGGCCATTCCTGATCTGATCTACGACGCGGCGACCGGCGAGGTCGTGCTCGATCCCGATGCCAGTTCGATTATCGGTTACTCGCTACAGAACGACGACGATGGATTCCTGCCAGGCGGTTTCACACCGGTCTTGGGCGGGGTATCGACCGCCTTGACGTCTGAACTGGCCGAGGCGGCGCTTTCGCCTGGTTCAGGAAGCATCGGCTTCGTCTTTCCCGCGGGCATGGACATCACCGAGTTGTTCAACTTCTTGAGTGTCAACACGGTCAGCACCGGCCTCGGCGCTCCACTCGTACCGTTCGACTTGATCGTAATTCCTGCGCCCGTCCCTGAGCCTTCGACGTATGTAATGGCCGTGTTTGGTTTGCTGGGGCTGGGCCTCTACGGCTGGAGACGACGAGTGGCGGGCTCGCGCCCCAGGGAAAGTACTTGGGATCCATGTCCCGCGACAAAGGCTGAACACAATACGAGATGTCGAAATACGCCCCCCGCTGTCCGACATCGGGACTTTTCCTGCTCGACTGAGCGGCCAGACGACGGTTAGGTACACACATAAGGAAATCGAGTTTACCACCCAACAGCCGTAATGTCCAAAAACTCGGCACGGTGACGGCGGGATACGTGACTGGCTGGCCGTACGACGATCCCGACTTCCAGATCTTTCAGTATGACGCGTTCGGTAAACCGTTGTACGACGCCACGCAAGATCCGTCGATCGCCAATCGGCTCGTCTTCCACAGCGCCGGCCGCGACTACGACAGCTTCACGAAATTCCAACACAACGCTGCCCGGGAATACGATCCGCATCTGGGCCGCTTCGTCAGCATGGACCCCATCGGCTTCGCCGGCGGCGATACCAACCTCTACCGCTACGTCTTCAACTCCTACGAGAACGGCACCGATCCAACGGGAGAGTTTGCGATCCTTACGACCCTTGGCCTGGTCGCGCTCGGATCCTATCTGTTAAAGTCAGGTGCCGAGGCGGCGGTCGAGACGTACATCGAGTACAAGATCGCCGACTACATGCAGGACGACAGCTTCAACGGCTGGAGCGTCTTTGGACGAAACTTCGCGGTCAACGTGGCGGTCGGCTGGATACCGGGTGCAGTAGAGGGAAAAATTGCCTACAAGGCAGGACGGCTCGGTGCTAAGATCGCGGGTCGGCTCGGCTATCGTGCGGCATTCTACGCTAGCCGCGAAGGATCCGAATTCCTGGTTGCAACCGGCGTGGAAACTGGCTATGAAACATTAGTCAACGGTCGCGACTTTGGCGACTCGCTGTTGCGGGCAAGTGTTGGTAACGCCGTGGGCCAAGGTATATTCCGCCCCGGACTGAAAGGACTCGGACGTGGTGCCGCGGCGTTCCATCGGAACTTTTCGGTTCCGCGGACCGCAAGTGCACTACCTGACCTTCCATCCGGATATCATTATCGTTCAGTCGGAGGTCGTTCGGTCGTCGTTCGTAATCCGGGCCGCGCCGCTGACTTACCACAGATGCATCTTGATGGAAATCGGCTCGTACAAGGACCTACGAGAAGGGGCACAGGAAGCTACTGGGACTGGGCGAACGTGCGACAACGTCTAGGGGCGTCCGGCTGGGCAGCACGTGGTCAGGACATTCACCATTGGCTCATCCCAAGAAATAGGTGGGGGAGTAGCGTGCCTGACGTAGTCAAGAACCAGAAGTGGAATCTGATGAGAATGTCGAGCCGTGCAGAACATTTCCGAGTGCACGGTTGGTCATTCGATGGCCAGCCTGGGTACAATCTCCTGACCCGGCTCTGGCGAGGAACGCCAACACCGGCAAAACTATCTCTTGCGGGGGGAATCATTGGAGTTGGGGCTGGATATTACTACTCCGGCGAATAGATATGAACGCAGTTTCTTCATTGACGTTTCCAGTGCTCGCATTCACTCCTCGTGGAGTGATGCCGTACTCACGATACGAGAATCTGCTTCGAGTCATGAAGCACGAGTACGAAATGAACTGGTACAAAGACCTCGAGATCGTAGACACTAGAGGCACGTGTGTTGTCGTTCGTTCAGCTCGCATCCTTAAAGAGCCGATGCTGGCAAGTCTCTTCGGGCGAATGGTCGAGGTGGAAATCCAAGAAGCCGAGAAAATAGCTGACTACGACGTTGACTCCACGCGCAGCCGCGTAACGGAATTTCTTTCCCTCTACCCCGACATGTATCAGTCCGCAGGATTCTACGATGAACTCGTCAAGCGAGTAGGTAAAGCTGCAACTTCGGCAGAAATTGTAAAATCGTTCTTGGAGTAAGTCAGCCATAACAGAACGAGTTTTGTGTCGTAATACATATGAGGGCATAGGGCCGACAAACTCGGTCGGTAGGTTGCAGCGTAATGGGCGACGGCTTGGCCCGCGGCATCGGAGCCGGTGCTCGATCGTTCCATCGCAACTTTGAACTTGAACCAAACTTCCTGCGAAGTGCGGTCCCCGGCTCAGGCGCCAACATCTTTAAGGCCCTTAGGAGGAGGGCAGGGGGTGGAGCAGGAACCGCAACAACACCGAATGCGGCAGCACGGAATCTAGTTCAAGGCGAGTATGTAGATCCACTAACAAATAAAGCTGTCAGAACGACAGATTACCTAGCAGCAGATCACGTCTTCCCCAAGAAACTGATTCAACGTCTTCCAGGCTTCGACAAGCTGAGTAGATCACAACAGGCAGCAGTCCTGAATAACCTGAACAATTTCCAGGGATTGCCAACGTCATTTAACGCCTCAAAGGGAAGTAAACTAGACTGGAGTCTCTTCAAAGGAGCACCTCTTGACGCGAAATATGCAAGGGAACTAGCACAGCTGCAGGAACGAATCCGAAAGGAACTGCAACAGCAGATCGACGATTTCTTATAGAGAGCGACCGAATGGAAACTACTACCACACAATGCTCTGCTTTCAATCACCCGGAGTTCTCTCTTGTAGTTGAGCAATCAATTCCGCGGGAAGATGTTGATTGGTTAGTATTGACATTAGAACAGTCTGTACGAGATGGAACTCGGTATGAAGCTGGAGATCTAATACGAGTCGGGTCCATGCTAGTTCAAACCGAGCTGAGAGGAAGTTGCTTGTTTCTGAAAGAGCCTGACTTGTGTCGGATGCCAATCTTCTGGGTAGATGGAGTGACACATGCTTTGCAGATACTGCGGCTCCAAAAGGATACTGCTGAGAGCCTTGGATTGGGAGCGAAGATTGCGTTTCCCAATATTCGCGATAGTCTTCTTGTTGGCACAGATATCGATGCGAACGACCAGAGCCTTGTGCTAGAAAGAGCTACGTTAAGTGGCTCCGATAGCGGTTGGTTTATCGGCAGGGACAACACACATCTTGACTACACATGTCCGGACAACCTACGGAGAGTCTCGGTGTATGAGGGCTACGTTAACTGGCCACGAATCTCACGTTTCATGGCCCTGCCAGAGAAGACTCGCATAGAACTTTCCAACGCCGGAATAGCAGGATCTTGTGATGGCAAAGCACTGATCGTGAGAGAAGGCAGCTTCTTGGACAAGGCTACAACATAAGATTCGCATTACATTGCACGGTTGTTGGTGGCGATTCCCAAAAGGCATTTGTGCATCTGGGGCATATGCATGATTACGTAGAGGGACTTTGGACTGAGTTTACGTCTGCCACTTTCACCAACTATGTCGAAGATTTTGGCTTCTGGCAAACCAGAAGCAGCTTGATTCGCAAGTCCGGCCTAGGCGAAGATCAGATCGGTCGCTTCGCGCGCTCCTATGGGATGAGCAAGATCTTTCCTGCGGCTGTAGACTACGTTACGGAAGAAGCCGTATTCACAGTTGGCACATCAGGATTTGTTCCACTCCTCGAAAAACTCCGATACCTCAAGCATTCGAGCAAGATTAAAGATGCAGAGAAGGCCGTTGGCCTACTCGATGATGTCGGTAAGGTAGTCGGAACCTCGCTCGACTTCACGATGAACTACGCCTATGACGTTCATAATCGTCGCATTGTCAAGCAGCAGATTGAGTCGCCGAATCAATCGATCCGATCTGGTTTGACCTCAATTTCTCTTACTCCCAAGAGTTCCTCTCGATCTACTTCCAGGCGGTCTGACAACCTCCATTCTGGAGTTAATCGGGGCCAAGAATGTGGCCGGTAGCAGGCTTTTTTGACCAACCAAAAGGCTCCAAGGTGTATCGCACCTCAGCAGGTTACGGGAGTCAGGTCGGGACACGATCGGTCCGCCGTGTATCGCTTTCTCTTCGACATGACCTTCCTCCAAAATCTGTGTCCAAACCTTGCTCGATTATCAAGCAAAGCCCGGACTCGGTTGAGGGGGGCAGGTCAGATACGCCTTCGCTTATGCATTGACCATTTGCCTCTTACCTATTGGCTTCGCCAACCTTTACCGAATGCGGCCTGCCTCGTCATGAGACTTGTGAAACGCTGATAACCGCCATCTCTGTGGCGGGGCTTGATTTCGCAATCAACATCAATACGATATCTTGCAATTCTCATTGGCAGGGACCTCTTATGGGTGGCAAACACCTGGGGCAACCACCAGTGGGGCAGCAGATTGAGGCAACAAAGCGTCGCGTTCTGACTGTCACATGAGTGACTAAGGAACACAAAGGCGCGCACGTGTTGGGCAAGGCGACCGAAGGCAGTTCGGTACCCGCCACTTCTCAGTTTGTGTTGACACATTCGATCGACACCATTCTTCTTCCTGCGTGAGGACATTCCTGTGCGTCTACCGATCAACTCTTGGACCAATACTCTGACCAAACTTGGATTCCGCAAAGTCAAACGACGAGCGAAAGTCAATCGGACTCGGAAAGAGCAACGGTTGTCAATCGAGTCGCTTGAGCCGCGGCAGCTGCTCACCGTCGATCCCAGCGGCTGGGGATTCACCGGTGATGTCTCGGTCGCCGAGAAGGCGGAGCTGCACGAGTACGCGCGAGAGTTGTTGACCTCGTACTCGACCGAGGGCCTGGAGGGAGTGACCGAAGACTTCCTGCAAGGAACGCCTAGTCGGACGCCTCAAGAGTACAGCGAGTTTATCGATACTCTGATGGAGAGCTATAGCGACGATCAATGGCAGGATTTCGCCGATTCGTACGCCAACGGTGAGTATTCTCCATTTGATGACATCATTGTCTATGCGATGTCGACTGTCAGCGATCAATCGGAACACCTGGACTATGTCTCCGACGATGCGTTCAGTGCCTACGAGATGTGGACGTTGCGTTCGCTGATGACCAACACGCCGACCGTCGAACAGCCCGGTTCAGGGGAAGAGTCGTCGGGCAGCGGGCCAAATCCCGGAGCCTTGCTCCCTCCAGCCGCCATGCAGAGCGCTGGACTGGCTGTCTATGACGTCGATGGCGACGGCGTCATGGATATTGACGACTACACTGAGATCGAAACCGCAGTCCGAACCTCGGCCACGTACGACGCCAAACACGACGTCGACGAGGACAGTGACGTCGACGAAGACGATCTCATGCAGTGGTTTGATCGCTGGGAAGAGGTTTATACCGTCATTCCGGGGGACACCGATCTCGATGCGGATGTCGATGTCTCGGAGCAATTGATCGTGTTCAATAACTTCACGGGGCCAGGTAGCTTTGGCTCGTTGCGAACAGAGGGCGATGTGCATCGCTCCGCGACACCAACGCATCTCGTTGGTGATGGAGACATCGACGTTACTGACATCCTTGCTACTTTTGAGAATTTCACGGGTCCAGTGAATGCAACTCAAGAGATCTCGACGACGTCGGTCACGCTTCCCTCGGAAAAGCACAACGAACCGGCGTCGATCGGATTGTTGCAATATACGTCCGGCGAACCGATCGGCGCGACGCTGACCTACCAGCTGACGAATGACAATACGACTTTCATCACGGCGTCGATTACGGGTGACACACTCAATCTCACCTACAATCAGCCCACCGTATTCGACGAGTCAAATCTGGTCATCACGGCCGAAGATCAATGGGGCAATACAGTCGACATCCCGTTAACGGTCGGCATCTACACGGCCGACGTTGAAGTGATTTCGCTGGTTAGCGACTCTAGTGACGAAGACTTGATCGTTACCTACGACATCAGTGATGGTGATGCGACCGCGTTCAATATTGGCCTCTACACATCGCAAGACGGGGTCACCCCCGACACGCTTCTGCAGACGGTTGCCGCCACCAATTTGCTTGAAGGAACTGGTTACACTCAAACGATTGTGCCCGATTTTACCCAGGCCGATGTGACAACCGATCCAGAGGAAGACTATTACCTCATTGCGATGGTCGATCGAACGGATGTCTTATTCGAAGAGTTCGAGGATAACAATGTCGTCGAGTACGCTGGCGGTATTTTCGTCGACACCACGGATGACGTAATCCATGTTCACGGTACCGATGAAGGTGCCGGCCCGAACGACATGGGAATGGATGATGAGGTTCACGTCCAGACTAGCGGCAGCAACATTCGGATCACCATGAATGGCGCTTCTCCCGTCGACTTCGCCTCAGCCGACTTCGATGAGGTCCACGTGCGGGGCCATGAGAATCAGGACATGCTGGAAACGGGTGACGACCTTACGAATACGCCAATGTGGTTCTTTGGGGGCCAGGGCCATGATCGCCTCATCGGCAACAAAGGCCCGGACCGTCTCTACGGTGGCCCGGGCAATGACTGGATCGACGGCCATGAAGGCGACGACCTGATCTACGGCGGTGACGGTCACGACAATATCAATGGTCAACAGGGCGACGACCAAATCTGGGGTGAAGATGGAGATGATGTCCTCATTGGTGCCCAAGCAAACGACAAACTTTATGGCGGCGATGGCAGCGATGACTTGCGAGGAGGTATCTCAGGCGACGACGAACTCTACGGCGGGAACGGAAGAGACACTCTCAACGGCGGTGACGGCGACGACCTGATTGATGGTGGAGCCGATTTCGATGATGTGGAGATCCTGGACGATGGGCAGACCGGCACGACGGCGAGTGTGCCCGCCGCTTGGCAGTCGGCAACTTCAGGCTTCAACGACGACCAATTGGAGTCGACCGGCAGCACTCCCTCCACTTATGAATGGAAATTTACCGACTTGTCGCCGGGTCGCTATGAAATTCTCGTGACCTGGAATGGTAGCGGCTTCTACGACTCAGCCGAGTTCACGATCGACCATCAGGGCGGGTCCACCACGATTGACGTCGATCAGAGCCAGGCGGTCGCTGGTGAGACAATCCAGGACACCACCTGGCTGCTGCTCGACAGCAACTATTTCGCCGACGACGGTGAGTTGACTGTCACGCTCGACTTCGACGGCACCAACGACGTTGCTGCAGACGCCGTTCACATTCGTCGCCCAGACAACACACTAAGTGTCCGTAGCTCGATATTCCAAGGTGAAGATCTTGAATTGCGAGCCACCTTCAATTCACCAGCGATCGACGGTGACGTCAGCGAGGTCTATTTCTATCTGGATGCCAACGGCGACGGGCTGGCGCAAGTGTCGGAGGAGATCGGCGTTGACGACACCGGCGTTGACACGGGCGGCGACAGCACGCCCGAGTACTGGACCTACACGGTCTCTACCGAGTACTACGACTATCAAGATTACACCTTCATCGCCGTTCCGCTTGTCACGCAGCAAGGATTAGGTCCTTCCAGCATGGAGGACCCGGAAGATAGCGAAGCGGCTGCCAACGCCGAGACCAAGGTTGAACCGTTTGAGTCAATTATTGATGCAGGCAGCTCGTCTGATAACGCAGTTGGCGACACGGGTTACCAAGAGTTTGGTGACGATGCAACGAGAAAATGGAGAAAGGGTAATTACCAGCCGGGACAGGCGTATGGAGGCGATTACCGTCGATTCTATCTTGAAGACAACGACTCCGGGATCCACACGGCAACTTGGAGCTGGTCGAACCTCAAGCCCGGCACATATACGGCCTACGCCAATTGGATCACGGGAACCAATCATGCCATGGCGGTCCCCTACAAGATTTATGGCAGCCTGCCTAGCTCGGAAGGCTCCTTCTCGTCGAGTGCCCTGGCAACCACGGAGAAAAATCATCGTGTGGCGCCCAGCGGCTTCTCGAAGGTCAAGCCAGCAGAATCTGGCACATCGGACCCCACGACCTACAACTGGGAAGAGATCGGAACCGTCACGATTGGCGATGCAGGCGAGTTGTCCGTTGAGATTGGCATGGATGGAATCAGTGATTGCTGGGTGATCGCCGACGCCATGATGCTCCGAGAAGTGGTCGGGGGTGGCGCATCCGAGAACCACGACGACACCCACGACTCGCGTTGCCAGGTTGGATGCGTCGAGCATCAAACCGGAGAAAACAATAAGGACGGCTACTACAGTGCAGCCAACCCTCATCCGTTCATCTCACACAGCTATACGTTAAATCCGTATAAGCCCGTCCCCGACAAGGTGGAAGCCAAGGTCACGATTGGTGGCGTCGATAGTGACACGGTCTACTACGACACGTCCACCCTGACCGCGGGCGATCAGATGCAGATCTCGATTCAGATCGATACAGGTCTGACGACGGGCCGTTACGATTACACGATGACGATCACCGAGCATCATGGCGAAGAAACGTCAAGTGTGGAGATCGACGGCACTCGCGAACTGTTCGATCATGGTTCCAGCGAATTTGGGAACCGCCGTTGGCGAAGCGATCTCGATCGCCTCTACTTCGACACCGACGGCGTCTCCGTATTTCGCGGCAACACCACTGCCGGCTGGTTCGAGAGTGATGGGCAAGGTGGGTACATTACACCGGAGGGCAGCTTCACAACCTTGGTGAAGAATCTCGACGACACCTACACGCTCACCGACCGCTACAACTCGAAGACCGAATTTGACGCCAACGGATTTCTGACGGCACGAACCGACGCCCTCGGCAACTCCACGACCTACTCGTACAAGGATGGCGATGGAGATCTGGTCGCGGATGAGTTGGACACCGTCACGGATCCTTTCGGTCGCACCACGGTCTATGCCTACACCAACGGGCTGGTTTCTTCGGTTACCGACTATGCGGGTCGAGTGACAACCTACGCTTACGATGTGAATGGACGATTGGAAACCGTCACGGAGCCCGATCCGGATGGCGCCGGCACGAAGTACGTCAGCCCAGTCACGACCTACACCTACACAACCGAAGGCTTACTGGCAACGACCACCGATGCTCTGCAGAACGTGACCACCTCGAACTACGAGAGCAATCACCTCTTCAGCGACGCGGAGCATGCCGACGGCTCGACCTGGTCGATGACGCCCTTCTACACCCACGGGTACGTCGACCTAAGTACGGGAATCGGAACGGAGACCAACCCGGCTCCTGCCACGCTGACCTCCAACGCCGATGGCCGGCACGTCGATGAACGGGGCAACGAGACCATTCTCATGGCCGATCGGTACGGGCTCACCACCGCGCGGATGGATGCCCTCGGCAACCTCTACCAGTGGCGTCGCAACGACGACGGCATGGTCACCCGGGCGATTGAACCCGATCCCGATGGTGAGTCCGGCCCGCTAGAAGAACTCATCACCGACTATGAATACGACGATGACGGTAACGTCACGAAAGCCACGTACGCTGACGGCTCCTCCGAGTCGTGGACCTACGATCCGGTCTTCGGCATGGTGACCAGCCATACCGATGAAATCGGCCGCGTCACACTCTATGAGATCGATCAAACCAACGGCCTTCTGCTGTCGGAGACAACGGTATTCGGTGAGGAAGTCGACACAGACCAGGGTAGCACCGAGACGGATGACGTTACTTGGTCGTACACCTATACCGATGGAACGGGGACAACCCAGGACCTGCCCAAGGGATTGATTCTGACGGAGACCGATCCGGAAGGTCGCGTGACGGATTACGAGTACTACACCGACGACACCGATCCGACTTACGGGCATGCCTTTGGTTGGGTCAAGTCCATCACCTTCGCCAAGAACACCACCGATGAAGCGGACGTGCAATACGAGTACGACGCGGCCGGTAATGTCACTAAAGTCACGGACGAACTCGGTCACGTCACCGACTACGAATACGACGCCCTCGATCGTCTGACGACGATCACGGAAGAGGCGACGAATGATCACACAGCGCCTGTTACGACGTTCGAGTACGATGCCGAAGATAACTTGCGATTCGTCATCGATGCCGAGGGCAACACGACCGAATACGTCTATGACGAGCGTTACCGACTAGTCCAGGTCATCGAAGAGGATCCCACAACGCAAGGTGGCGATGACAATCCCACCACCACCTATGCGTACGATGGGGCCAACAACCTCACCAGTGTTACCGATCCCCTCGGCCGAACGACCACCTACGTCTATGACGAGTTGAACCGCCTCGTCCGGACCGAGTACGCCTATCCGAGTGAGTTCGAGGTGGCCACAGCCGACGATGCGGATGGTTCACCCGACTATGTGGAGACGGGAACCTGGTCGGCCGGTCCCACAACCGGCTATCGCGGCACCACCAGTCAGGCGGCGACCGGCGCCAGTAACTCGGCCACCTGGACCTTCGATGGCCTCGACGTCAACGAAGAGTATGAAGTCTTCGTTACCTGGTCGGCCGATGCCGGTAACACAACCGACGCCGACTACACGATCGAGCATGGCATCGTCACGGAGACGGCCGTGACAGTCGATCAAACAACCGACCTCTCGAGCGCCGCCACCGGACACCTGCAAGACGGCGTCTACTGGTACAGCCTGGGAGCGATCACAGTCACCGCCGCTAGCCTGACCGTCACCCTCGATGGTGGCACGACGGGCAACCTAAACGCCGATGCCGTCTTCCTCCAGGCGACGGCGCCCATCGACGAGATTCTGGTCGACGATGCGGATGGCTCACCCGACTATGTCGAAACAGGAACCTGGTCGGTCGGTCCGACGACGGGCTACCAGGGCGCCTCGAAGAAGGTGGCCACCACCGCCGGTGCCACCGCCACCTGGGCCATCGACGGACTGCTCGTCGATCAACAGTATGAGATCTTCGTTACTTGGGTTGCCGAGGAAACGAACACCGAAGACGCCGAGTACACGATCACCCATGGACTGGTCAGTGAACCTGTCGTCGAACTCAATCAGAAGCTCGACCTGGCGCTCGACTCCGATGCCGTATTGCTCGATGGTACCTACTGGATGAGCCTCGGCGTCGTCACGGCGACCGACAGCTCGATCGAAGTCGAACTTGCCGGTGGGACCACTGGCTACCTCAATGCCGATGCAGTGTTCCTGCGCGAGGCGGCCCCCGTCGAGATCATCACCTACGACAACGTCGGTAACGTTGCCTCGACCAGCGACCAGCTTGGCAATACGACGCACTACACCTACGACGAGCGGCATCGCCTGCTGACGATGACCGAAGAAGATCCCGATACGCAAGGTGGCACTAACAACCCGGTCTGGACCTACGGCTACGACCTGGCCGGACAACTAACCAGCGTGACCGATCCGCTGGATCGCGTCACTAGCTACGAATACGACAACCTCGGTCGCCTCACCAAACTCACGGAGCCCGATGTCGATGACAGTCCGCTCTCCATCGATGACATCCCGGTCACCGTCTATGAGTATGACAAGGCGAGCAACCTGACTAGTGTCACCGATGCAGAGGACAACGAAACGACCTATGTCTACGACAAACGCAATCGCATGACGCAGACAATTGCGCCGGCCCCCGGCGACAGTTCGCACGCCGCACCGGAGTTCGACTACGAGTACGACGATGCGGGCCGACTAACCAAGACGATCGATCCCTTGAATCGCGAAACGGTCTACGACTACGACGAGTTGAATCGTCTCATCAAGGTGACCTATCCCGACGTCGACGGTGATTCGCAGACCACCACCGACATTCCGGAAATGGTCTACCACTACGACAAAGTCGGCAACGAGACCTCAATGGTCGACGCCGAAGGGAACGAGACGACCTACGAGTACGACAATCTCTACCGTCTGATCAGCGTCACGGGCGAAGACCCCACCACGCAGGGCGGCAGCGGTGGACCGGTCACCGAGTACACCTACGACATCGCCAGTCAGCTGCTGGAGATCGAGGACCCGCTCGATCGCGTCACGGTCTACGAGTACGATCGGCTCGGCCGCCTGGTGCGAGAGACCTATCCCGATCCTGACGGCGCCGGCGCCGAAGAGTCACCGGTCATGAGCTACGTCTACGACGCGGCAAGTAATCAACTTCTGGTGATCGACGCGTTGAATAACGTTACTGCGTATGAGTACGACAATCTCTATCGACTCACGAAGGTCGTTGAAGCCGATCCGGATGGTTCAGGAAGCCCCCTTCTTTCTCCTGAGACGACCTACGCCTACGACCTTGCCAGTCAGCTAACGAGCGTCACCGATCCGCTCAATCGGGTCACTAGTTATGAATACGACCAACTCGGTCGGGTGGAACAGGTGACCTTACCCGATCCGGACGGTGCTGGAACGGAGAAGTCGTCTCCGATCATGAGCTACACCTACGATCTCGTGGGCAATGAACTGACGATGACCGACGCGCTCAATAACGTCACCACATACACTTATGACGATCTCTATCGTCTCAAGACGGTTACCGAGGCCGATCCAGACGGATCGAGCAATCCGCTGCTCTCACCGGTCACCACGTATGCTTACGACGTGGCTAGCCAGCTCAGCAGCGTTACCGATCCTCTCTCGCGTGTGACTAGCTACGCGTACGACGGACTCGGCCGAACTGAAGAAATCACGCTGCCCGATCCGGATGGTGCCGGCAGTGGTCTCTCCCCCGTCTTTTCGTACACCTACGATCTGATGGGCAATGTACTGACCACGGACGAAGTAATCGACGCAACTAGCAAGAATACGACCACTTACGTCTACGACAATCTCTATCGCCTAAAGACGGAGACAGACGACAACAGCGACACGACGAGCTACACGTACGACTTGGCCAATAACTTGTTGACCGTTACCGATCCGGCTAACAGTGGCAGCAACGTTACCACCTATGACTACGACGACCTCGACCGCCTCACATCCGAGACGATCACTATCGGGGTCACGGACCATACGCGTTCTTACAGCTATGACGCGATGGGCAATGAAACTTCGATGACCGATCGCAATGGTCGGGTCACTGACTACGTCTACGACAATCTCTATCGCCTCACCACGGAGAAATGGCTGGATGGATCGCAGCAAGTCATTCAGCAATACGACTTCACGTACGACGCAGCAAGTCAGCTCCTTACCGCAGGCGATACTTCCGATAACTACGACTACACCTACGATCTCCTGGGGCGAGTAACCGATGAAGTCCAGGCGTTCGCAGGTCTCACGCCCGATATGACTCTAACCCGCGACTACGATCCGATGAGCAACCTCATCGAGATTCAAGCGGCCATCGGCCTGACAAACGACTTCCAGACGGACTATACCTACGACAACCTCTATCGAATCGACTCAATTCAGCAGTCCGATCAAGCTGGCAACGCAGTCGCCGAGAAACGGGTCGATTATGCCTGGGATGTGGCCAGCCAGATCAGCACGATTGAACGCTATGCCGATCTGCTGCAGACGGATCATGTCGCCACCAGCACCTTCGTCTTCGACAAGGTATCGCGGCTAACCGATCTGACACATGCCCGCGGTGCAACGACGTTTGCCGACTACGACTGGCAGTACGACCAGGCCTCGCGCATCACCGATTTTGACTTCTCGGCGATTACCGATTCCATTGGCACCACGACGGGTGCCCAGTCAAGCGATTACACCTACGACGACCGTGGTCAGCTGACCGCAGCCGATCACGACTACCAGACCGACGAAGACTATAGCTACGACGAGAATGGTAACCGCACTACCGGTATCGATAGCGACATCTACACGAACGCTACCTTTACGACCGGCGACCACAATCGTCTGACGTCCGACGGCACCTACGATTACGAGTACGATAACGAAGGTAACCGCACGCGACGGACGCATATCGCCAACGACACCGTGACCGTTTACGACTGGGATTATCGCAATCGCCTAATCACCGTGACTGAGTACGGTAGCACCAGCGACGCCAACGCCGAGACGAACTCGACCAAGCAGGTCGACCACACCTACGACGTCTTCAATCGCTGGATCGCGCGTGAAGTCGACCCCGATGGAGACGGTGGGTCAGCGGCGATCGAGTCGACCTACTTCGTCTATGACGGCGCTCAGATCGTGATGCAGTTCGACGGCTCCGCGGCCGGCGACCTCACGAACAGATATCTCTGGGGCCCCGGTACCGACCAACTGCTGGCCGATGAACAGGTGGCGAACGTCTCCACCGCCAGCGACGTCTATTGGGCGTTGGCCGACAACCTCGGCAGCGTTCGTCAGCTGGCCCTCTACGACGATGTGGGCGATACGACCACGATCGAGAAGTACGTCGAGTACGACTCGTTCGGCAACGTCACGCTTGTCGTCGGTAGCGTGGCCCAACTCTTCGGCTACACCGGCCGTGCCTTCGACGACTCAACCGGCCTGCAGAACAACCTCAACCGCTGGTACGACGCCACCACCGGTCGCTGGATGAGCGAGGATCCGATCGGGTTCAATGCAGGTGACCCCAATCTCTATCGGTACGTGGGGAACTTCGCAACTGGGGCGGTCGATTCGGATGGGTTGGAAGGGAAGTCTAGATCGAAGCAGTTCGCAAAAGACGTCTTAGATCAAATTCTCGATTCTGACGAAAGAATGGCCGGCTGGATGGATGAAGTCAGTGAAGAAATGAAAGAATGGGAACTTCCGGAGGGATCTAAGGACACGGGAGCTTACGGCAAAGAGTTTGAGAAAAGATTTTTGAAGAAGGTAAATGCCTACAACGATGGCTGGTTCGGTAGCGGTAGGTATGAGATGGGCACATTGATCCAGCACAAAGGAAAGGGCTGTGGTATCGTCCGACAAGTTAGTGGTGCGAAATCAGGTACAAAGATTTCCCTCGCGGTCGATGTCGTGTATGTTCCAGACGGTCAGGAACTTAAGGTAGGGAAGAAGATTGACGCTCGTCGAGTGGCCGCGTATGAGATCAAGAATAGTGCGAGTGGAAGACCGGACAAAGCACAGCTCAAGAAATACCGAAAGATTTTTGGACCGAACCGGACCGGGCTGATGGTGGGCAAGTACAGAATGCAGGCCACGGGTAAGATCATTGACAATACTCGTTACACAAAGAAGGTCAAAGCACTCGCAATCGTTGGTTGCACAGGAGCGGGTATTTACTCCATGATCGAATTTGACTATGAAGGAGATCTGTTTGAACAGATGACGTATAAATATGAGCTGGCCGTGCAAGAGGGGACAGCTGGTGCGAAAACTGAAGCGGTTTCAGCGATGTTCGAATACATTGAAGCTGGCACAGGAGGTTTTGGGGATGACCTGCTGAACTTTTCAAAACTGTTGGCACTCATGGAGGCTATCAAAGACTAAAGAATAAGGAGAAGCGATATCCAATCGACTTCGTCTGCAATTTCCGAGGCATGATTCTTCGAATAATTGATCGACATCGACAGTTTTCCTCGGAGAAACGCACGTTTTGTGAGATCAGAAGTACCGCTAGTCCCTACCGCTTCTTTTCTGAGCTTTCATCTACTGTCCTTATTCACTCGATCTAACGTATTATGTCTTTTCTAGTTAGATGACTCCGAAACTACGAGCATACTCGTAGCGAATTGTCTCAAAACCCTGCCCGCCATAGGCCATTTTCGAAACAATGGGATATCAGACCTACTACCTTGTCTTCGACATCTCTGCGAAAGATCTCAAGGGGCAGTTGGAGCGTCATGCGGCGCTCTACAGCAAGCACCCCACGCTTTCCGAGAAGTTCTCTGTCGAGATCTATGACGGACAACATTGTGCCTCGATGCGCGATTCG
>Ga0180437_10001746_pt1 | contig 36548 bp, 29 predicted proteins | sample SS_ome_4_FD_132410 | JGI IMG/M metagenome (GOLD analysis project Ga0180437, IMG submission 132410) | Hypersaline lake sediment archaeal communities from the Salton Sea, California, USA - SS_3_D_1 metaG | ecosystem: Environmental > Aquatic > Non-marine Saline and Alkaline > Hypersaline >... | reverse complement strand
GTGTGATTGAGTACTAAGATACTTTTTGCTTGTTAGATTATTGAGAAAAGCAGGTGTGTCGAATTTGCGAAACGCTTTCAGGAATATCAAGTGCAGCGCACCTAAAAAAGCAGGTGCATCGCACTACAATTTGATGGTAGGTTGTTGCTGAAATTATGTTTAATTCGTATTTACTCATCCCTAATCCTTATCCCCTGCTACAGTATTTTCAAGCATAACCTCGATCCGTTCGAGGCGTTTGTTTAAGTTCTGAATGCCCGCCATTATTTCATCTCTATCCTCATCACCTTGAGGATCGCGGCGGGCGATTAATTGCGTTGTGAAATAACTGGTGAGTACACTTACCAGAGCGACGCCAAGCGTAATCAACACGCTTGCCAGGAGGCGGCCGTCCTCGGTAACTGGAACCAGGTCGCCGTAACCCACGGTGGTTACCGTTACGATCGCCCACCACAGGGCGTCGCCGGAAGTTGTGATCTGGGCGTCAGGAGATGAACTCTCCAACCTCACGATGAGAAAACTGGACACGGAAATAACCAGGATGGTCAGCAGCGCGGTAGACCAGAATACACTTTCCACTTTATTTGCCCAGTATCTGCACCAAATTTCTTTCAGGCTCATGCCGCGCACCCTGAGCAGTATGCGCCACATTCTCCAGATTCTTAACAGCCTTAAGATGGGGAAAGCCGGGAAACTGCCCAGCAGGTCCAGCCATCCGCCGCGTTTGATAAAGTATTCTTTGCGATCATTTGCGCGGCTTAATCTGCGGAAAAAATCGTACAGGAAAACCAGGCTGAACAAGTTATCCAACATAAAGGCGATATTGGTCTCCGTTGCATTTGAAGACGGCATATAGTGCACCACCATCACGATCAAAGCCAGTATCGTAATTATTAAGATAAATCCATCGTATGAGCTGAATTGCCCCTGTTTTATATGAACTTCTTGATCAGTTGGTTCTGGCATATCTTAATTCCTAAATAATTCCCGGTTCTGTCACAAAAGAAGGAAGTATGCAGCTATTCTTCTGGCTGCTTGAACAAACAGGTTATCCAGTCGAGTTTGGGGAATCCAGTTACCTTCACTGCGAAAACTCCACCACCACTGCATCAAATTTACACATTCACAAAGATCGCGCGCAGTGATAATTATAAACCCTTCAGATTTTATCCGCTTTCCTTGCGCAATTCAGAATGTTTTACACATCAATCAGTGGAAACCAATCTTGCGCTAAAGTGGCTGTCTAAAAACCACTATTTGTCATGCTAATACGTAGCGATTCTGATGGAATGTGATAAAGCATCTGGTTTTTTTAAAGAGGAGATCCTTCACTCTCAAAAAAGCAGGGATCAAAATCTGCAAAGTGCAACCGAAATTTGGGACAGTCCCAGTCCCCGTTATCACGACAACACAATCAATCCAATATACTAACGCTCCACCAACGCTGGGATGGGCGGCTGGACCATTGTTAGAAAAAGTCTGGCATATGTCAGATATTGTCTGACAGTGAGGTTAAAGCATTACTGATTGTCAATAAGAAATCGCCGGTTGTCCTCGAACTGAGCGGATAGGGAATTTTTACGTATGCCCTTTTACCTGCAAATAAAATACGATGTTAACAAAAAGAGCACAAAAGTTTCAGAGCGAAATGTAACCGGTCTGTGTCTTCTGCGCTCTCAGGGGATAAATCGATATCGAACGACTTACTTCAAATCCTCGTCAAGACTTTCCATAGCCGCGTCGCTGATCTGATCGTGCTCCAGGGCTTGCTTGAGGGTTTGTTCATCTTCCTTGGACAGTGAAGTCTGGTAGACAGTTCCGCCGAATTTCGCCATTTCAGGCAGCACCTTGTCAGCGGTAGCTTCAATTACCAGGACAAACAGGGCAGATTCGCCGGGGTCCAGTCCATCGCCAACATCTTTAATAAACTGGTTGTCGATCCCCAGGTCGGCGCCTTTGCTGAACAGCGCGCCCATCAAGGCTCCGAAAAGGCCCCAGAAAATGGGGGCCAGGAACAATAAACCGATCAGCAGACCCCAGAAACCACCCCAGACGGCGGATTGACCGGTGACGGCTTTTTCTAATGTCTGCGTTACTTTGACTTTGCCTTTTTCATTTTTAACAACCACAGCGGCGTCTTCAAGCTGGATAAGCTGCATCTTCTGCATCTGGCCTAACTCGGTGAGCGCCTTTTCAGCGGTGTCTGCCTTATCATAAATAATCGCGATTAGAGTACTCATTTAAATTCTCCTATTATTGTTTTCAATATAAGTTAAATATTATTCTTCTGAACTTACAGCTTTGCCTGCTGTTTCATCGTCTTCAGGCGTAATCACTGTCATGCTGGCGACTTCACCTTCATCAGTTGCCACATCAGATGCTAGCACCGCGCCACCTTCTGTAACCACAGCCTCTTCCACTGCTGCGCCGTCTTCAGTGATCATACCCTGCCGGGCAGCGATGCCATCTTCGGTAGCCACGGCTTCTTTGAAAGCCAGACCTTCATCGGTGATGACCAACCCGCCAATCTCGACTTTATCCTCACTGACTGCTTCGCGCCCAAAAACGGCGGCTTCTTCAGTGCTGATCGCTGTATAGGCGACTTCTCCGCCAGCCTTGAGTTGTGCTGCGATGTCCTCGCTGATCGCCTGGGTCATGACGTCCGCGCCGGCTTCGGCAACCATATTTTCGTATTCAGCCACCCATTTATGCTCAATGACAGCCACAATGGCTGATGTGCCGGGTTTGAGAGCCCCGCCGATAATATCCAGACGTTCGTTGGAAAACCCACTGTCGCGCATTTTTGCTGCCAAGCCGCCGATCAATGCGCCGGCCGCGCCGATCAACACAACCGGACCTGCCAGCAGTCCGATCGCGCCGCCGAGGACTGCGCCGAGCGTAGCGCCTTTACCGCCGCCCCAGTCGCCTGTTTCCTTCACATGCAGCTTGTCTTTCTGATCGCGCCGGATAACAGCCGCGTCTTGAATACCGATCACGCCCTGCCACTTTGCCGTTTTTAGATCTTTCAACGCTGCGTCAGCGCCTTTCTCGTCCTGGAAGGCTGCGATTACCAATTGTACGGGTACGTCACTCATTTTTTTTCTCCTGAATTTTTATTTTTTGAGGGTAATGGCAACTTAATTTCTAACAATAATTTTTGGTGAATACCGCTCGAGAATACCTATTGTTTTTGCCGACCTAACTTTACCTTATTACACTGAATATTTATGTAAAAATTTTGTTAATTTTTTTCGTACCAGGAGGTTTTGACTTTCAACGAACCGCAAATTGGGAATGTCAGGTGCTTGATGGGGAATACATTCATGTGTCTGATGGATGTAAAAAAAATACTGCTGAGCGAGAGCTCAGCAGTATCACGTATAAGATGGGTTTATGGTTTAGATCATCAAAAACTTTATATGGCGGTTAAGTGCTCACAAATTCCGCCAGGTCGCCTGAAATTTCGCCCGGCAGTTTCCCTTTGAACTGGCTCATGTACAGGGTGTAGTAAAACCCCTTTTTCGCCATCAGGTTGTCGTGCGTGTCCTGCTCGACAATCTCACCGCCGTTGACCACCAGGATCTTATGCGAATCGCGGATGGTGGATAAGCGGTGGGCGATTACAAAACTGGTCTTGCCTTTCATCAGGTTTTCCAGACCGCCCTGTATCAGCTTTTCCGTGCGGGTGTCGACGTTGCTGGTGGCCTCATCCAGGATCAGCATCTTGGGGTCAGCCACCATGGCGCGCGCGATGGTGAGCATCTGGCGCTGTCCCTGGCTCAGGTTGGCGCCGCGTTCGGTCAGCATGGTATTGTAACCCTGCGGCAGGTGCTCGATAAATTCATGCGCGTTGGCCTTCTTGGCGGCTTCGATGCATTCCTCTTCGGTGGCGCCTTTACGGGCGTACATCAGGTTTGCCATAACCGTATCTGAAAACAGGAACGCCTCCTGCAGGACGGTGCCGATCTGAGTCCGCAGGCTGTCCTGGGTTAGGGTGCGCAAATCTTGCCCATCGATCAAAATTATTCCGCTGTCAATTTCGTAATAGCGGGTCAGGATATTAATAATCGTACTCTTGCCGGCGCCGGTTGGCCCGCATATGCCGATCTTTTGACCCGGTTTGGCATCAAAAGTATTGTGCTTCAGGATTTTACGCCCTGGGATGTAGCTGAAATCCACATCTTCGAAATTCACCTGACCTCCTTTAAACTCGAAAGGTACGGCATCTGGAGCGTCTTCAATCTGCGGCTCTTCATCCATGATCGAAAATACCCGCCGTCCGCCAGCCACACTATTAAGCGTGGTGCTGGTCAGGTTGGCGATCTCGGACAGCGGTCTGATGAGTAAAGATGTATAGCTGGCGAAGGCGATCACTGTACCCAGCGGCATCTTGCCAGCCATTACCGCGAATGAACCCACTACCATAACCAGTACGATCTGTACCATGGAAAATGATTGGGTCAGCGGGTACTGCAGCAGGGATGTGAAGAAAGCCTTGGTGCCTACGTCGAATACCCCAACCGCCAGGTCTTCGTTTTTCTTGTCTGCCCAGGTTTGTTGGCGGTTGCTGATGATGGCTTTGTAACCGGAAATGCTTTCTTCCTGGAATCCGCTAAGGCTGCCCAATTCTTCCTGCAGCTTGGCGAAAGCCGGTGTAGAAATACGCATGATCACATAGGTGACGATCAACATCACCGGGATGATCAGAACTGCCACAATTGTCAGCGGCCATGAGATTAACAGCATTGCAGTCAGGATAAGCAGAACCTGGATTAAAGCTCTAATGATTGGAGAAACGGCACTTTCATAGAATAATGAGATCACTTCTGTGTCGTTGGTCACCCGGCTCATCAACTCTCCGATCGGCTGGCGGTCGTAGAAGTTTAAGGACAAGCTTTGGATGTGGTCAAATAAAGCCACCTGCAGTTTATACAATGCTTTTGTAGCCAGGTCGGCAAACAGCCGCTCGGCGATGACACTCAGTGTCAAGTAAACCGCGCCAGCAACGAAAGCCAAGATCACCCAATTCCATAAAACTGCAATAGTTCCACCTGGTTCACTGATCGTATTGATTGCCTCTCCGGTTAGAAAAGGTAGGGCGACTAAGCCGGCTACCGCGATAAAGCGGGCCACCATCGCCAGGTAGAATTTTCCGCGCTGCTTTTCACCGGTCATATAGTGCAGCAAACGCCCCAGGATTTTCCCGGTGTCGTCCGGCCTGTCGATGGCTTGTTCTGGTTTCATGTCCACAAATTCTGTTGGTTTGGTTTCTGCGGCAACGGTCATGGCGACACCTCCTCACCCAGGTCGGCAGTAATGCCGCCGCCGAGCTGGGATTCATATATTTCCTGGTAGAGCGGGCTGCTTTCCATCAACTTCTCATGAGTGCCTGTCGCCACGATTTCGCCGTTCTCCAGCAGCACGATATTGTCCAGGTCGATCACCGCGCTGATGCGCTGTGCAACATAAAGTGTGGTCACATCCGGGTAGGTGGCAGGGATGGCTTCCTGGACGCGAGCTTCGGTAGCTACGTCCAATGCGCTGGTGCTGTCATCCATGATCAGGATGCGCGGCTGGGGGGTAAGCGTGCGGCTCATTGAGAGACGCTGGCGCTGGCCTCCGGAGAAGTTGGCACCACGCTGGGCGACATGCGCTTCCCATTTTTCAGGTATTTTGGTGACAAACCCATACGAATCAGCCGCTTTTGCCCCATCGATCATCTCTTCGTCTTCAGCTTCAGGTTTACCGAATTTAAGGTTGAAGCGCACATCTCCCTGGAACAGCAGGGCTTCCTGCAGGGCGATTCCAACGGTCTGGCGCAAGGTTTCCTGCCGGTAATCACGCACATCCACATCGTCGATTAATATGCGCCCTTCAGTCACTTCATAAAAGCGCGGGATCAAGTTGACCAGGGCGGTTTTTCCTGATCCTGTGGCGCCCAGGAACCCGATACTTTGACCGGGTTGGATGGTCAGGTTGATGTTCTTCAGCGCAGGCGGGTCTAATTCGCCGTCCGGACGGCGAAATGCGAACGTGACGTTTTCGAACTGGATTTTGCCTTTTACATCATGCGGCGCGAGCGAGATTGTTTCGGGTTTATCCTGGATATCTGGCTCAGCGTCATACACTTCCAGGATACGTCCTGCGGAAGCATCGCCGCGCAGCACGAACGGGATCAGGATTGCCAGCATAGCCAGGGGAGTGATCACCAGGGCCAGGTATTGGGTGAAAGCCACCAATTGTCCTACTTCTAATGCGGTTCCCTCCAGTATGGCTGTACCGCCAATTCCGAGGGAGCCGGCGATCGCCAGCTGGGTAATCCCGGTCAGGAAAGGTGCCATGATCCCGACCATAAAAGCGGCTGAGAAAGCCGGGATGCGCATGTTGTCCGCCCGTTTATCGAAACGTTGGACTTCGTAATCCTCCCTCACAAAGGCTTTGACCACGCGTACACCCGCCAGGTTCTCTTGCAGGGTATTGTTGAGCAGGTCCAGCCGCTCCTGGCGTTCGTCATAAGCTTTGAAAATACGCGGAACCAGCAGCGCCATGATTCCCAACACGATGGCGGAAACGACAAACAGGATCCAGATCAACTGGGGTGTGCTTATCCAGGTCAGGATAAAAGCCACGATCAACATGAACGGGGCATACAATGTCAGGATGGTCATATACATGACCGCGTTCTGGATATTGACAACGTCCGCATTCAGGCGCACCAGCAGGTTTCCGGTGCGGTACTTATCGAAGTTTGCGAATGAAAAAGTCTGGATTTTGCGGTACAGGTAGGTGCGGATCACGTAAGCGGTGCCCTGCGAGAAGAACACCGCGATGGCAGCCGTGCCTGCCAGGCATAAACCGGCGATAACGGCCAGGATGAACATCCACAACCCCGTTTCCAGTACGATTTCTGAGGAACCGGCTTCGATGCCTTGGTCGATCATACGCTGGTTGAGGGATGCCACGCCGATCATGGCAGCCGCGGATATTAGGACCAGTATCTGCGAAATCACCAGTCTTGCCCGGTACTTTTTGAATACGATGAGCACCCGGCGTAAAGATTGAATCATTTATTTACGTCTCCTTTCGGATTGAAGAAATGATAAAAAATGTTTTTGGAAATGTCTCTTTGAGTTTGTTGCAGTGAGATAGAGTATACCTTATTGGGTATGTAATTGATGGATGATGTTGGTCATATATAAGATGTACAAGGCGGGTTTGTGACAGAAACCGGAGTGCGGTTTGATTTTATTAAGGGTTGTTGGTATCCCCGAAAGCATGGCTTTCGGATTCCATATAGGCATGGTTGCTGCGATCCGGAGCTGTTTAAAAGCACTTTTCGTCATGCTGAACGGAGTGAAGTATCAGGTAATCAGTGAGGGAGACTCTTCACTTTGTTTCGAGTGACTCCAAGCTTTAAGACAGTCCCACTCCATAAAAGAAGAAAATTTGTTTTTTAAATTTTCATCTTTTGAGTATAATCGCAAGTACAAGTGTGCCTGCAGCATTCGTGGTAAGTTATTTATAATGAAGGAAAACACGCGTTACCACTTATTTTGAGCTGCTGCTTACCCAATTGTTGTGAGTTTGTAGGATTTATATGCCCACCAACCTGCCGCCAGAATACTACCACGCTGAAAAACGCTATAAGACTGCCGAATCGGACAGCGAGAAGATCGATGCCCTGGAAGAGATGCTCAGCAAAATCCCCAAGCATAAGGGCACCGATAAACTGCGCGCTGATTACAGGCGGCGGATTTCGAAACTGAAATCCGCTGCCAGGACCAGTAAGAAAACCGGCACCCACCACTCAGCCTTTCGAGTTCCGCGTGAAGGTCCCGGCCAGGTGGTGGTGATCGGTCCATCCAATGTTGGAAAATCAGCGCTGATTGTAAAACTGACCAACGCCTCACCGGAAGTGTCCGAGGCGCCTTTCACCACCTGGCAGCCGACACCCGCGATGATGGCGGTGGATGACATCCAGATCCAGCTGGTGGATACGCCCCCATTGGACAGGGAATATCTGGAACCGGAGCTGTTTGACCTGATCCGCCAGGCGGATATCCTGCTGCTGATGGTGGATTTACAGACCTATCCGGTGGAGCAGCTCGAAAACACGATTTCGGAATTGCGAGATCATAAAATCGCGCCCAAGCACCTCGAGGATGGCAGTTCGGACGAAGGGTACTTCAATTATATCCCGCTGCTGGTGCTGACCAATAAGTGCGATGGTGAGGGCTGCGAGGAAGTGTACGAACTATTTTTAGAACTTCTGGAAGGGGACTGGCCAGTTCTTCCGGTATCGGTGGAAACGGGTTACAACCTGGATAAATTGAAGCAGTATGTATTCGACCAGCTGGAAATAATCCGCATTTACTCCAAAGTGCCCGGTAAAGAGCCAGACCTGGAAACGCCTTATGTGATGAAAAAAGGCAGCACATTGGAGGAATTTGCCGGCAAAATCCACCAGGATTTTTTAGAAAACCTAAAGAATGCCCGCGTATGGGGCAGTTCCGCTTTTGATGGGCAGATGGTGCAGCGCGATTACGTGCTGCATGACGGGGATGTGGTGGAGATAAATATTAAATAGTAAGATCCGCACGGAGGATAGGTTAACGTCTTGCCGCAGTGACATCCAGCACTAATCGGTCACCCAGCACTACCCGAACGCCCAGCACTACCTGAACGCCCAGCACCACCCGAACGCCCAGCACCACCCGTTCACGGTGGTGCGAATTCAATCTAACAATCTAACTTCTAACAATCAAATCCCAACAAATCCCCCCTTTATCCCCCCACAGGGGATAGGCTGTCCTTAGAACGATTTGTATAATGAGGGGGTCATGGTAAAGGTACTTCTGCTAGCTGACACGCACCTCGGTTTTGATTACGCGCTCAAACCACGAATAACCCGCCGCCGCCGTGGGGAGGATTTTTTCAAGAACTTCCGGCTGGCGCTGCAGCCCGCTCTTACAGGGGAAGTTGACCTGGTGGTGCATGGCGGCGATCTGTTCACCCGCAGCCGCAACCCGGATGCGCTGGTTGAGAAAGCGATGCAGCCTCTCAAACAGGTTGCCGGGCGGGGCATCCCGGTCTTTCTGGTACCCGGCAACCACGAGCGTTCGAAAATTCCACTGGCGCTTTGGAGCGTGCACCCAAACCTTCACATCTTCCGCCAGCCGAGCACTTTCCAGGTTGATCTAGGCGAGGTGAGAGCTGCTGTGTCTGGTTTTCCTTTCACTCGCAAGGTGCGCGAACGTTTCAAAGATATGGTGCGCTCGACTGGATGCGGAGAAGTCCCTGCAGATATACGCCTGCTCTGTCTGCATGCAGCCGTGGAAGGTGCCCGGGTGGGACCGGTTGATTTCACGTTCACAAAAGGTGATGATGTAATCCGCGCAATGGATATTCCAGATGGATTCGCAGCGTTGCTCTGCGGACATATCCACAGGGCACAGCATTTGAAGCGCGATTTGAACGGCGCAAAACTGCCGGCGCCGGTAATTTATCCGGGGTCAGTGGAACGAACCGCTTTCGCTGAGAGGTACGAAGAAAAGGGGTATGTGATCCTGGAATTCGGCACTGGCAGCCGCTGCGGGAGCCTCGAGTCGGTAAAATTCGTGAAGCTGCCTGCACGTCCAATGGTGGAGATGCAGTTGATACCGGAGCGCTTTGAAGTTAAACTAATGGAACGCCAGCTGGAGGAACGTTTGGCTGCGCTTAATCCAGATTCAGTTGTGCGCATTCGCATCCTTGACGGAGGGGACAGCTGGATGCGGAATCGTTTGACTGCGCAGTGCCTGCGCAGGCTGGCGCCACCCAGCATGAATGTTTCAATCGCCTGGAACGGGAGCGTGTAACTCGTTTACCTGACAGGGATGCTGCTGCGCACTGCATATAAACCAGGCCTGCGGAATTGTGGGGGTTTTCCTCGGATTAATTTCCAACCCGACAAGCTATCTCTTTCCCGGAAGTGATAACTTTATACCACCCCGGGTGATCGACTGCCAATTGCTCGAATTCGCCACGGGTGTAGACAAACAAATCTATGCCCACCGGAAATTTAACCGGCAGGTATTCAGGGATGCGGTCGCGCATGATCTTTTCTGAGTTGGAAATGATGATACAAAGGTCAACATCGCTGCCCGGTGATGGCAGACCATCTACCCAGGAGCCAAACCAGTATATCCGCTCGATTTCTGGATGTTTGGCGCGCAGGTCTCCGGTATAAGCATCAACTGCTCGATCAATTTTTTCTCGATTAATCGATTTGATTACGACAGAATTCAAGGATTGCTATCGCCTTTTTTATTGCTTCTTGGGCTTCGCTCTCGGTGTAGAAATCTTTCGGGGCGCCCGAAGGGAATCCGTTTGGATAACGTGTGGGTATATAGTGCTTATCGAGTAACCTGGCGCTATTTACTAAATCCTCAGAGGGCTGCTGAATGTTTTCTGGAAGTCTGCCCATCAGCGTCGTAATGGTGTGACCCCAGGCATCCATGCCATTCTTCAAGAATACTGCCTTCAAAGCTTTTTCGGCAGCCTGGTGGGCGGCAAAACAGCTCCACTCAAAATCAGTATCTTCGAGCGCGTTGCGGGCGTGGTTTAGATCCGCTTCTGCTTGCCGGAACCAATCTCTATATCGATTTCCCACAGATATATCTCCAATCCAATATCTGGTAAGTTTGATTATTATAGCATCGCAACTCGAAGTACATTGCGATGGTGGAAGGCGGTCGCCATGTATACGTGCTTAGATCGCACTTCGTTTCTTGGCTGCTGGTAAGATAATTTCAGTGCATCTAAAGTCATGCACTGCGGATCAGATTAAGGATTTAAGCTCACCCGCTGGTAATCCCAAACCTGCGGCGCACGTTTGTGGTCAGCAAATAGATCAGGACGATGGCCGGGATGATCAATCCCAACCCGCCGCACATAAAGCTGAATATACCACCGCTGATCATCCCGATGATCCCCTGTAGCACGGATAAGCCCACCGCGACCAGGGAAAGGTACCAGGCCCATTTTTTCATCGCCAGCAAGCCGAAGCCGGTTGCAATCTGTAGCGTTCCGGTGATAAATCCCAGGAAGCCAGACCATGCTCCCGAAGCACCGGCTGCTGCCATTTGTTCGGCTCCGATTACTCCCCCAAAAAGAGCCCTTACACCTCCGAACCCCAGCACTAGCCCACCCCACAGGATGGAGATCAAACCCAGGATGATAAAAATAATCGCAATGATGGTGATTCCGGTTGGTCTTTTATCCATTTTTTATCCTCCTTTGATGTGTGAATTACGCATTTGTGGGCATATTATAAACCAGCACGATCAATGTGCCGTACTATCCACAAATCCTACCAGTTTCGGGGTAGTAGGATTTTTGACCTCATGAATATATCTCAAAACTAGAACCGGTTTATAATAAAATATTCCCAACAGTAACTGCATTATCTATCCAAAATAAACGGAGGAACCAATGAGTTTAAGAGAATACAAACCTGGAAGCGCTTTCAACGGCGTGATCGGGCGTACATTTGACGTATCATCGCCGGCCTGGCCGGAACCAAATCGCGCAAAGGAGGGCGCGCCGAATGTGCTATTCATCGTGCTGGACGACACCGGATTTGGGCAGCTGGGCTGCTACGGCAGCCCGATTTCCACTCCCAACCTGGATGCGCTGGCACAGGGCGGTTTGCTGTACAACAACATGCACACCACCGCGCTGTGCTCACCCACGCGCACCTGCATCCTGACCGGCCGCAACCACCACTCCAACGCCATGGCATGCATCACAGAAGGCTCTACCGGTTATCCGGGTGCCAACGGCAATATCCCCTTTGAAAACGGATTCCTGTCCGAAATGCTGCTGCAGCACGGCTACAACACCTATGCCATCGGCAAGTGGCACCTGACCCCTGCTGACCAGATTTCTGCCGCAGGTCCGTACGACCGCTGGCCGCTGGGTCGCGGTTTTGAGCGCTTTTACGGCTTCCTGGGCGGGGAGACCCACCAGTATTACCCGGAACTGGTCTTCGACAACCACCAGGTCGAACCACCCAAGATGCCCGAAGAGGGCTACCACGTGACCGAAGACCTGGTCGATAAAGCCATCGGTTTTATTGCCGACGCCAAGCAGGTGGCGCCCAACAAACCGTTCTTCATGTATTTCTGCACCGGCGCCATGCACGCCCCCCATCATGTGCGCAAAGAGTGGTCAGACAGGTACAAAGGGAAGTTCGATGACGGCTGGGATGCTTACCGCGAGAAAACCTTTGCCCGCCAGAAAGAATTGGGCGTTGTACCCCCTGATGCCGAACTATCCCGGCACGACCCGGATGTGAAACCGTGGGACGATTGTACACCAGAGGAACAGGCGCTTTATGCCCGCATGATGGAGGTGTTTGCCGGCTTCCTGGAGCATACCGACCACCATATCGGGAGACTGCTGGATTTCTTGAAGAGGCTGGGTGAGTTTGATAATACGTTGATCATGGTGTTATCCGACAACGGCGCCAGTTCGGAAGGCGGTCCGACCGGCTCAGTCAACGAGAACCTTTTCTTCAACAATGTGCCCGAATCGCTGGAAGAAAATCTGAAGTTAATTGACGAATTGGGCGGTCCCAACACATTCAACCACTACGCCTGGGGCTGGACATGGGCGGGAAACACGCCTTTCCGGCGCTGGAAGCGTGAGACTTACCGGGGCGGTATAAGCGATCCATTCATCGTGCATTTCCCCAAAGGCATAAAAGTGAAAGGCGAGGTGCGCACACAGTACACCCACGCCATCGACATGGTTCCGACTGTCCTGGATATGCTGGGTGTCGATCCGCCCGCAAGTATCAAGGGAGTAGCGCAGTCCCCCGTTGAAGGTCTCAGTTTCGCACATACCTTCGAAGATGCGCAGGCAGCCAGCCGGCGCGTGACCCAGTATTTCGAAATGATGGGCCATCGCTCACTGTACCATGACGGCTGGCGGGCGGTCTGTCCCTGGCCGGGTCCGTCCTTCGCCGAAGCGGGCGCTTTCTTTGGTGAACCGATCCCGGCGGATAAACTGACTGAGCTGGACGCAAAGCACTGGGAGCTTTACCACGTTGAGGAAGACTTTGCCGAGAACGACAACATCGCGGATAAGAATCGCGAGAAGTTGATCGAGATGATCGCCCAGTGGTATGTCGAAGCCGGGAAGTACAACGTGCTGCCAGTGGATGGGCGTGGCACTGCCCGCTTAGCCGAAGAACGTCCGCAGATTGCTAAAGACCGCACCAGCTACACATTCTACCCGGGCACCCAGTCCGTACCTTTCAACGCCGGACCACGTACTCTGAACCGCACCCATACCATTACCGCAGATGTTGAGATTCCGGAAGGCGGCGCGCAAGGAGCCCTAGTTTCATACGGCGGGACCGACGGTGGGTACGCGCTTTATATCCAGGATGGCATGCTGAAGTACGTGCAGAACTACGTCGCACGCGATTACCTGCAGGTGGAGAGCACGGAGCCGGTCCCAGCCGGCAGCCATAAAGTTCGTTTCGAATTTGAAGTGACCGGTCCGCCGGATATCGCCAACGGGAAAGGTGCGCCGGGACGAGGCCAGCTGTATATCGACGGAAAATTGGTCGGTCAGTCGCAATTCCCCCACACCACCCCGCTCTCCCTTGGTTTGACCGGCGGAATCACCGTCGGCGGCGACCCGGGTGCGCCGGTAGCGCCGTTTTACCAGTCGCCTTTTGAGTTCACCGGTATGATTCACAGCGTTACTTTTGATGTGAGCGGCGAAGTGATTGAGGATAAAGAAGCAGAGATGCGCCAGATTCTGGCCAGGCAGTAAAATCTTTTATTAGTGCGAAGCACCTTCGAGGTGCTTTGCACTTTTATCAAGGTCTCATTTCAATATCTCTTACCGTTTTCCCCAATTCTCCGTTATACCTGCTCATTCACCAGGAACAATTTCTTGGGGCTGTCAATAAAGTATTGATTGTCATGCTGATGCACAGCAGAAGCATCTTGTTTTCATCGAGAGAGACTCTTCACTTCGTTCAGAGTGACAAACCCTTTGGGACAGCCCCAGCAAAAGCTTTGTCTCAAACGATGTAGTGCGGACATCCATGTCCGCATATGGATCAATTATGCTGTCATCATCCCTGAAGCACGGCTTCAGGACTCCAAAGGATTATTTCCATTACTCCCTATCCCCTGTCCTGCCTACTCGTACGCCAGCACCTCACGGATGGTCAGGCGGGCTGCGCTGCGGGCTGGCAGTACGCTGGCGATTACAGATAATACCAGCACAAGCATCAGCCAGTATGCAAAGCCCTGCGCTGACAATTTCAGCGGTACCGGAGCGTTGAACATTGACACACTGATGATGTTCAGCAGCAGCAGGCTGAATGGGATCGATAGCAGGGCTGCGAACACCCAGCTTATCAAACCAATCACAGATCCTTCAATGATCACCGATTTTATTATCGCAAAATCATCCGCGCCAATGGCGCGCATTACCCCGATCTCACGCGTGCGTTCCATCACGTTCATTCCCATGGTGCCTGTTAAACCGATGCTGCCCACCAGGGCGCTCAACATAGCCATGAACATCAAGAAAACCACCACGGTATTGATACCCTCTGAAGCTTCGCTCAAAGTGGTAAGTCCGGGTTCCACATTGCTGACGCGAAATCCTTCTGAGCGCAGGACCCGGTCAATCGCTATCCCGTACTGTTCCTGATCCTGAAGTGTTTCTCCGCTGGTGATCACCCGGAAAGAGTTCGACCTGTCTGTCAAATTATGCAGCCTGGAGATAGTCTGGTAATCGGCGTATGCGAACAATACATCGACCGGGGATGAAAAGCGGAAAATACCCACCACTGTCCAATCCTCATCACGAAGATCCTGAACTTCCAGTCTGATTGTATCGCCCGGGACTAAATCCGGGAATAAGTCCAGCATACCGTCTGAGACCGCCAGGGCATTTGGTTCGCCGGGCTCAAACCAGCGTCCAGACAGGATATCGGGGCTGATCAATGAACTTTCGGCTGGCGGCGCGATGATGTAGAGATTTGAAGCCAGGCTGCCGTCTTCTTCCAGGATTTCTGCGGTAGCTCCTGACCAGGCTTCGAGACCCTCAACGCCTGGTACCTGCAGCACCGCCCCTGCCACCCTGGCGTTGCGGTAGGGCTGTTCAAATTCGAGGGTCAGGTCGGCTACAAAATGATCACTCAGCAGGTCTAAGAACCCGCCCAACGATATGCGTAAATTGAACACGGCGATGAATATTGCCCCGCCCATTACCAGGGTAACCAACGTCAAAGCCAGACGACCTTTTCGCCGGAAAGTATTTCGAATGGAAAGCATAATCGGACGTGAGACCCACCTTATCCCCCCGCCGAGCCGGGTCAACAACCCGCTGCTGCCGGGTTGGCCGCCGGGGCGGTCTTCACTGATCGCCCTGCGCACAGTGGTTTTTGCGCCGCGATTGATGGGGAAGTAACCGGCTGCAAGCGGTATTCCCAGCGCAATCGCGGCCTGGATAAGGACTGCCGCCGGTACAACCCGGAAGCCCTGAAGCTCGATGTTCAGATATGTGGCGATGAAGTCAGCCAACGCATACCCGGCATAAACGCCCGCCGGGACAGCAATTAATAGAGCAATCAACCCAAATGCCAGTATGAGAATGATGTACATAACTGAGATTTGGTAGCGTCTTGCGCCCACCAGTTTCATTACCCCAATCTGGCGCAGCTGCTGGCTCAGCAGGGCGTTCAATGTGTTGGTAATCAGCGAACCGCTTAAAAAGGCGACCAGCGCCCCCAGTACACCCAGTATGCCAAGAATCGCCAGGGCGGTAGCGGCCATGGGGTGCTCGTCGGTCTGGTTGGTGGTCGTGCGGTAAACGTTTCGCCCGATCTTTTCGATTCTATCCTCAATCGCATCTACTGCGCGATCAACGGCGGCATCGTCACTAGAATCGCCGCTGATAGTTGCAAACAAGCGGTTGAACAAGCGCGGCCTGTCCAGCCATTCCAATGTATCCATGGAGATATAAGCTTTCGGGGCGGCAAGAAAATCTCCGCCGGCGGCGGTTGGGTCCTGAACGATTCCCACCACCGGCAGTTCTCGGATGGTGTTGTCGTCCAGCTGGAGCTGCAGCACCTCGCCTGTTTGATAATCGGTATTGTTCAGTGCGTTCCGTTCGATCAGCAGCTGGCGTTTTCCGGGGATGGGTTCTCCTTCCAGCGGCGTACGCAGATTGATTTCCGTATTCGTGAAGTCGTCAATCGCAACCAGGTCGTGGTTTTTCCACGGTTCTCCTGCGCGCCTCAAGCGAACATTGATAATATGCCGGCCTTCAGCTCGATCGATCTCCGGCAATTCAGCGATTGTTTTTACAAAATTCTCATCGAATAGGTCTGTCCAGATATCGATATTGGCGGGCTGCGCAGCCGCGTAGCTGATATTGATATCCTCGGAAAAAATCACATAAGTACTGGTTATGGTACCCACTGCAAACACACCCACTGCAATTGAAGCCACCACCAGCAGGGTCCTCAGTTTATTAGCCCACAGATCGGAAAACACCTTCCGCCAGCGTGGCCGTACGAGGTTAGTTTTGGCTTTCATGTTTATTCGCAGTCCCCGTTGCGCGCCAGGTTTTCTTCCAGGCGGGATTGGGCAACAGCGGAGATGGAGCGCTGCGTGGTGGGAGAACTATCCAGTAATTGGATAAATTTTTCTTTGGGTATCAGCGCTAATTCGAGCTTTTCTCCTGGAGATGCGCACACGCTGGCAATTGAATTTCCGCCCCCGATTAATTCAACTTCTCCAAAAAATTGTCCGGGTCCCAGGCGGGCAAGGTTTAATTCGGGACATCCCGGACTGCTCAACAGGATATCCACTGAACCTTTTTGAACCAGGTAGAAGTATTGTACCGGTTCACCCTGGCGAATGATGGTGGTTCGCGGCGGGTATTCCTTTTTAACTGCCGTACGAGTCGCTTCCAGCATTTGCGGGTGGTTCAGAAGCGGCAGGGCTTGCGCAACCAGTTCGTCGACGATCTCACCGTCCGAAAGGATCACGGTCTGGTCAGTGCGTTCCGTGATCGAGGTGTCGTGGGTGACGATCAGGATGGTTTTTCCTTGAGCTGCCAGTTCTGAAAAAAGTTCGATGATATTTTCTGCCGAACGCGAGTCTAAATTGCCGGTCGGTTCGTCAGCCAGGATGATGGGTGGATCTGTTGCCAGGGCGCGCGCGATTGCCACACTCTGCTGCTGGCCGCTGGATACGGAGGCTGGTAGTTTGTGTGCCTGGTTTTCCAGCCCAACGATTTTCAGCAGATCCATGGCGCGCTCCGGACGTTCCTGCACCGGGAAGACTTTGCAGTAATCCATGGGCAGCATGGTGTTTTCCAGCAGGGTAAGCGTGGGAAGCAGCTGGAAGAACTGGAAGACAATCCCCGCATTACGGCCGCGCCACATAGAGCGTTTGCTTTCCGTCAGTTCGTAGATGTTCTGACCGCCAATGATCACTTCACCAGAGGTGGGATGGTCAATCCCGGTCAGCATGTTCAGTAATGTCGATTTCCCGCTGCCGGATTTGCCCACGATCGACACAAATTGCCCGTATCCAATTTCCAGGTTAATGCCTCTTAACGCCGGGAATTCACCAGCTGCGTTTGAATAAGTCTTAACCAAATTTCGCAGATGGATGGCATTGCCGCTTCGGATCCCCCCTGTAGTACCTGCTGAGATACTTGCATCAAGCGGGTTATGGTCTGAAACTTTTTGTCCAATTTCAGCGGGTTCGATTTGCGGAAAAACCGCTTCATGCACGTCTGGTTGATTTTCATCACCATCTGCAGCAGGGGCGCTGGTGAATGCGGGATTTAACCCTGAAATGGAGTCCAGCAAATCACCGTCAGATATTTGCACATGGCGCGTAAAACGAGAGGCAAGCGAAAGGTCGTGGGTGACCATGATGATGGTTTTTCCACGCTCAATCAGGCGTTCAAAGATGTGGAAGATGGTTTCTGCGGTGACGGTGTCCAGGTTTCCAGTTGGTTCATCCGCCAGGATCACCCCGGGATCGTTGATTAGGGCGCGTGCGATAGCCACGCGTTGCTTCTGGCCTCCGGAAACTTGCGCCGGCAGCTTATAGGCATGTTCGGATATCTCAACCAGGTCAAGCAGTTCCAGAGCGCGTTCTGCGCTCGCTTTACCCTGGTAGGGGCCGCTGAAGTCCTGCGGGAGCATAACGTTATCCACCAGGTTCAGCATGGGCATCAATTCAAACGACTGGTAAACAATCCCCAGGTTGCGACCGCGCCACAGCGCCATTTCATCCTCGTCCATTGAATGGATGGATATGCGCCCGTGATCCTCAGCCCCGCTCCCGTTTTTACCGCTGTTAAATAACACCTCCCCGGAAGTAATCTCACTGACGCCGGAGATCATGTTTAACAGCGTGGACTTGCCCGCGCCGGATTTACCGAGGATGCCTATCATTTCCCCTTTGAAGATATCCAGGGAAATCCCGTTTAGAGCTTTGAACCCGCCTGCTGCGGTCGGATAAACCTTGACCACATCCCGCATGCGGATGGTTGGCTCGGACTGCTGCTTCACCTTATCTGAGCCGGTCTCCGTTCTGGGAATGGCAGTATTGACTGTCGTCATCGTGTTTATATTAACCTCGAAAAACCAGCCAGCATTTTAACATTGAAATATCTCGGAAATCGCCCCCACTGACCGTTTTAACGTGATTTTTATATATTTGTATGGATATAGATTGAGTATATTTGGATTATGACGCGTGCAACCACAGAAAATATCAGGTGGGTTTGGCGCTACCAGAACATCTTTCAGCGAAAGGCGCGTGACAAATCATCGAGTTGGTCGATCTCAGCCGCTGTGAGGGTGAAAGCCATCGCGCCTGCATTTTCTCGCGCTTGCTCCACCCTGGATGCGCCCGGGATCGCGACGACAGTATTTCCATAGAAGTTTATTAACCAGTTCAATGCTGCCTGCCCGGGAGTTCCCTGGTGTTTCTCAGCGATTCCGGTCAGAGCATTTACGATGGGCAGGCTGTGGTCAATTTGTCTTTTCAACCTCGTCCTGCGCACACGGGGAACCCCCTCTATTAAACCCGGATTATTGTGGTATTTTCCGGTCAAAAGACCCGATCCCAAGGGCGTGTAAGCCACAATAGTTACCCCTAATTCTCTGGCTGTTTCCAGCACGCCGTTGGTTTCAATCTCACGGTTCAACAGGCTGCACTGCACCTGGTTGACAGCCAGCGGCAAGCCGTGCTCTTGTAAAATTTTGTGGGCACGCCGCATCTGGGCGGCATTGAAGTTGCTCACACCCACCGAGCGTATCTTGTTTTGATGCACCAGGTCTGCCATAGCTTCCATCTCGGATTCGGGAGAGGAAAAACTCATTGGATTGTGAACCATGTATAAATCGATCGTATATCCATCCAGGTAGCGTATACGCTCGTCGATTGTGCGGGCGATGCTGCTGGAAGTTCGGAGCAAGGGGAACCACTTTGTGCCGATGATCACCTCATCGTCCGCCTTTCCGGCGGTTTTTAAGGCGCTGGATAACGCGCGCTCTGAGTTCCCACCGCCGTATATCTCGGCAGTATCGAACCAGTTGATGCCGCCGTCGAGCGCGGCTTGGATGATGGCGTCCATCTCATCCTGAGATATGTCGGACTGGAAAAAGCGGAAGAAACCACGACTGCCGGCGAACTGCATCACACCCAACCCGATAGGGGTGACCGGGATGTCTGTCTGACCGAGTTGTCTTTTTGATGATGAACAATTTATGTTCATATAATTTTCCGGGATAGGTTCCCTGGTTGTCCCTTTGTGATTTTTCGAACGAAAACAAATTTTATCATATGTATACTCTTTCGAAATCATTTTGACGGCAGTCAAAGGATCTTCTTGGGACCAGGTGCGAAAAATATCATATTCCTGTTTGGAGGGATTTGCTTTGAGATGGATCAAAATGGATCAGAATCCAATGCGGCTGTAAATATCGAAATAATAATGGCGCGGCAGAGGCACCCGACAATCATAATACTGCCTTGAGATATAATTATTTTATGCGCTACAGGGTTTTCCTGGTCGAAGATGAGGTTGTAACAAGAGAAGGGATACGAGATAACGTAGACTGGGCTTCTGCAGGATTTGAATTCTGCGGAGAAGCATCGGATGGGGAAATTGCTCTTCCTGAAATTGAGTCCATGCAGCCAGATGTGTTAATCACGGATATTAAAATGCCTTTCATGGACGGGTTGCAGCTGTGCAAAATCGTCCGCGAGCGTATGCCGTGGATCAAGATTATCATCTTGAGCGGTCATGATGAATTCGAGTACGCCCAATCTGCGCTTAAATTGGGGGTAACAGAATACCTTCTGAAACCCATCAGTTCCCAGGATTTGATAAACTCATTGGAAAATTTATCGGCTGAACTCGACCGAGATATTAAGGAACGCGAAAATCTAAATCTCCTGCAAAACAGAGTTGAAGATAATTTAGTGCTGGCTCGAGAAAAATTTTTACTACGATTAGTGATGGGTGGGGTATCCTCCGCGGAAGCTGTTGAACAGAGCCAACAATTGGGTTTGGAAATTGTTGCCAGATATTTCCTGGTTATACTCATTCGCATCGAACTATGTGAAGAATCCCAGCCATTTGATTATCAAGATTACAAACAAGTAGAACAGATCGTCTCCAACCTGGTAGGTGAAAACAACAAAGTTTACCTGGCCAAAAAGGATATGGAAGAGCTCATGCTGCTCTTTAAAGGAAACAGCCGCGAACAATTGCAGCACGATGCGGGCATTTTTGCCGATCTGGTCAAGCAAGAAGTAGAAAAACTCACAACCTGCGAGCTTATGATTGGGGTGGGCGATCCCCAGAACCGGTTTGGAGATATTCATCATTCTTTTATTGAGGCATTAGGTAAAATAAAAAGTCAAATTGGCGATTATCCAGCAATGGGTACGGAAGGGGTAATCAATCAGGGCGATTTAATCAAGCTGGATCATGAGACAATCGGGAATTATTTAAAGTTTGGTTCCATCACTGATTTTGATGAGTTCTTTTCTGCCTGCATTCAACCGATAAGCACAGCCGCACTCAAATCCCATCTGGTTATAGATTATTTGTTTGTGGATATCCTTGTAACAATCAACCAGTTTGTGAGTGATTTAGGTGGGGAGGATGATCAGCTGGTTCTGGATGTAAACGAGATTGAAAGTATCCTCGCCAATGTCAACAGCATTGGGCAGATCAAACAAGAAATGAGTAAGATAATCATCCCTGCCCTAACCTTTCGGGACAGCCGGGCAATTCCTGAACGCGGCATTATTCTGAACCAGGCAAAAGCCTACATCGACAGCCACTTTTCTGATCCAGAATTGCAAATGGCCAAGGTCGCTGATAGATTTAATATCAGCCCAAGCCATTTCAGCACGGTTTTCCGCCAAGAGGTTGGGGTATCCTTCCGAGACTACTTGAGCAAAATCAGAATCAACCGGTCGAAAGAACTTCTGCGAACTACAAATATCAAGTGCTCGGAGGTGGCGTATCAAAGTGGCTACAACGATCCCCACTATTTCAGCACAATTTTTAAAAAGAAAACCGGTCTAACTCCGCAGCAGTTCCGGTCGCAGTCCCAGGAAAATCAAAAAGTTGAGTGATCGATATGGACATAGGATTAAGCGCTGGTGAAACAAGCCCAGGATATATAGATAAATTCATCGATATATTCAGCCGTATAAATTTATCTCTCCGTGTGAAAATCTTGATATCCTTTTCTACGGTGATTTTACTGCTGGTGGCAGTGAACACAATGTTGATCCTGGAAGTATTGAGATTTAACAGCCAGTATGATTCGATCATTACCAATATCACTACAGCAAACAGCATCAACGGGTATATCAAACCAGCCATTGACACTGAAATGTGGAATATCGTGGCCGGTAAAAAGCAGTTCACTGAAGGAACCCAGTACCAGATCATTAATGAAGTCGATTCCCAAATTGAGTCGATGATGGCAAATACGAATTCGGATAAGTCCAGGATCAAGCTGGAAGTGATCCGCCGGACGATTGGCACACTTACAAACTATATCGATATAATGGGTGAGCAGATTGAGGGTGGGAGTCTGGTAGCTGAGAATGAGCAGGTTCTGGAAAATATCCGGGGTGTTTCCGATGTTGTTGAGGAAACCGTTCAGGATTATATGCTCTTTGAGGTCCAACAGGCAGAACTACAACACAGTGAAAATCAAACCCGCTTTAAGCGCTGGATTATTTTGTACTCCATTTTGCTGCCCTGTGTGATTGGTTTCTCGATTATGGCTGCATGGATTATCTCCGCCAGTATTTATATTCCCATCAAAAAGCTTCAGGACCTTACCACCACCATAACCGAGAATGACCTTCAAGTGTTGCTGTCCCGGGAAAATGTAGATGAAATCACTGAATTAGGTCTGAGTTTTAATATTATGACCGGAAAAATTCGAGAATTGTTGGATTCAAAGGTACAGGAACAGGAAAACCTAAAGAAGGCTGAATTGAAAGCTTTGCAAGCACAGATCAACCCCCACTTCCTCTATAACACGCTCGACACCATTGTATGGATGTCCGAATCCAACCAGACCGGACAGGTAATTGAAATTGTTAAGGCGCTGTCAAGTTTCTTCAGGATTGCCTTGAGTAGAGGTAAAGACTGGATATCGATCCGCCAGGAAATCGAACATGTCCGCAGCTATCTCCTTATCCAGAAAATCCGCTACCGCGATATATTAGATTATGAAATCGAAGTGGACGAATCGTTACTGAATGGCACAATTCTCAAGCTGACCCTGCAGCCTTTAGTTGAAAATGCCCTGTACCATGGGATCAAAAATAAAAGAAATGGCGGAACGATTCGCGTGAAGGTTAGAAAAGCGGACCACAACCTGGTTTTATTGGATGTGCAGGATGATGGGGTAGGTTTCACTCCCGATAATCTATCCCAGATCCAGGCTTCAATATCGAACGATTCAGACGAAATCCTTCAAAGCGACAGCGGCTTTGGACTAGCAAATGTCCATAAACGCATCCAGTTATATTATGGGAAACAATACGGGCTGTCCATTGATAGCCAATATCAATATGGGACACGAGTGACCGTTACCATCCCCCTTCAAGAGGATCTGGAACCAAATACATCCAAGGAGTTGACCTGAAATGAAGGCTGTCCCCAAGCATTATTATTTATTTAGTCTGATACTGCTCATAGTTTTATGGGGTTGTCGCGGTGAATTGGATCCTGAGCCGCAAATAACGGAACCAGAAACAGCAAAGAAAACGTACCAAAATATGGTCGTAGGATATTCTCAAATTGGAGCTGAAAGCGAGTGGCGCACTGGCAATACAGCCTCAATTCAGAAAGCTGCTGAAAATTTGGGTGTGGAGCTGATTTTCTCTGATGCCCAACAAAAACAAGAAAACCAAATCAAAGCCATCCGCACCTTTATCGCCCAGCAGGTAGATGTCATCGGGGTTTCTCCAATAGTAGAGACAGGCTGGGAATCTGTCTTTCAGGAAGCCAAGGATGCCGGCATACCCATCATTCTTGTTGACCGACGGGCAGATGTTCCCGAAGATCTGTATGCTACATATATAGGTTCAGATTTTGTCGAAGAAGGCAGAAAAGCAGCCCGGGTTATGGCAGATCTTTTAGATGGCAAGGGAAATATTGTTGAATTGGTGGGCACTGTAGACTCCGCGCCGGCTAATGATCGTTATACTGGTTTCAGGGAAATATTACTGGATTATCCGGAAATGAAGATTATTGCCTCCGAGTCTGCCGATTTCACTCGCGCGAAAGGGCAAGAAGTCATGCAAGAATTTCTAGAGCAATATGGAGATCAAATCGACGCATTGTACGCGCACAATGATGACAGCGCCATTGGGGCGATCAGAGCGATCGAGGATTATGGCTTGAGGCCAGGGAAGGACATCATCATTGTATCGATTGATGCAATTCGAGATGCCTTCCAGGCTATGATTGATGGAAAATTAAATGCAACTGTTGAATGCAATCCTCTCCTGGGACCAACATTCTTTGATGTTGCTTATAAAGTCGTCAACGAAGAATACGTCCCAAAGTGGATTCCTTCCCAGGAGAGCATATATTTCCCCGACGATGCCGCAGAAATTCTTCCAACTCGCAAGTATTGAGGGTAAATTTATATCTATTCCTGATTGGATAATTAATATCAGGTCACGAGTTTCGGAAAATAATTAACCTCTACCGGACAAAAACAAACCTTCCAAATGGAGGGTTTGTTTTTAATATTAGAAAACACAACCAAAATTAACAAATCACTCAAACTTTTCCATTGATATTGGAACCTATTCTTGCTATTCTATTATTGGATCAGAATGCTACTTTTTAACAGTAGAAATCCGCACATAATATAACTTTGATTTGATCTTGAATGTGGAAAAAGAGGTGAACCTATAAGAAAATATCCAAGAAATAAAAGGGAAGTGCTTGCTGAGTGATTGGTGGCTGCAAGCAATCACATCCGGGCGTGCGATTAATCCCCTGAAAACCAGGAGCTTCATCACACGACCTTAAAAGTCCTTAGAGGTCTCCGTGAGGAGTACAAAAAGATATAAAAGGAGAGAAAATCATGACTCACTTGAAAAAACTTGTTTTTCTGTTGATTATTGCCTTATTCGTTCTGGCAGCCTGCTCACCTGCGGCACCAGCTCAGCCTGAGGAACCCGCTGAACCTGCTGAAGCTGAACCTGCTGAAGAGGAAATGCCTGAAGAGGAAATGGCCCCAGCAGGTCTCGACTGCGCGCCCAACTGCCAATATTCTGACCTGGTGGTAGGCTTCCTTCAGACTGGCTCTGAGGGTGGCTGGCGTGCCGCTAACACCGCCTCCTTCAAGGAGACCGCCGATCAATTGGGGCTCACTCTGAAGTTCTACGATTCCCAAAATGACCTGGCGAAACAGGTTGCCGGGTTCCAACAATTCATTGAGGATCCTGAAGTGAATGTAATTGTTATGTCTCCACTTGAAGTTACCGGGTGGGAACAGGTTCTGAAGGATGCTGCTGCAGCCGGTAAACCCGTCATTCTTTCAGACCGGCGTATTGACGGTTTCGAAGACCTGTATGCCACCTTCATTGGCGCTGATTTCGTCGAAGAAGGCCGCAAGGCAGGCAGGGAAATGTGCCAGATGCTCGAAGGCAGTGAATCGAAGATTGTCTGGGAACTGGTCGGTAATGTTGGTTCCGCTCCAGCGATTGACCGCGGCACAGGTTTCCGTGAGACAGCCGAAGAGTGCGGAATCGAAATCCCGAACAGCCAGACTGCAAACTGGAGCGTGGTAGAAGGTAAGCAGGTGACAGAAGCCTGGTTAAAGGAAAGCAAGGATGTCCAGGGTATCTTCGGCCAGAATGATGAAATGGCGTTTGGTGCTATCGAGGCGCTAAAAGAAGCTGGATTAACGCCTGCTGAGGACGTTAAGATCATCTCAGTGGATGCCACCGCTGGCGCTTTTCAAGCCATGCTCGACGGTACTTTGAACGTGACGGTGGAATGCAATCCACTGCTTGCCCCCCAGGTTTATGAAGCCGCGCTGGCAACGGTCAATGGTGAGACACTGCCCAAATGGATTCCATCCCAGGAAAGTGTATTCTATATGGATGACCCGAACCTGCAATCCATTGCCGATGGTCGCAAGTACTAAAATTGTTAATCTGATCCGCTGACCTTTTGGGATATGCGCATGAAGGATACTCAATAAATTTGACCGAATGATTGGGAAGTGATGCACGACATTGCTTCCCAATCTTTAATTGTGCTTTCACATATAAGGCAGGCAAGCATGTCCGAAACGAATGCAAACATCCTCGTAATGGAAGGTGTTAGCAAAGCCTTCCCGGGTGTTCAAGCGCTTGATAATGTTGACTTCACGCTGAGAAGGGGTGAAATCCACTGCCTGGTAGGAGAAAATGGCGCGGGAAAGTCGACCTTGATTAAAGTGTTAACCGGAGTCGATCAACCGGACGCTGGCATGATCATCCTGGATGGCAATGAGATCCACTCCCGTTCCCCGCAGCACGCTCAAACATTAGGCATCAGCACCGTCTATCAAGAAATCAACCTGTGTCCAAATCTGACCGTTGCGGAAAACATTCTGCTCGGCCGGGAACCCCGGAAATGGAATGGCATTGATTGGGTGAGGATGAATGCTGAAGCTGGAGAAATTCTCAAACGCGTGCTTGATGTTGACATCGATGTAACAAAACTGCTGGGCACATACACAGTTGCCATTCAGCAAATGGTAGCCATAGCGCGAGCCCTTGATATCACCTCCGCAAAAATCTTGATTCTGGACGAACCAACTTCCAGTTTGGATGAGCATGAAGTTCAACAGTTGTTCAAAGTTATGCGAAAACTTCGAGAAGACGGAGTAGGCATAATTTTTATTACACATTTTATTGGCCAGGTCTATGAAATCTCAGACAGGATCACTGTCTTGCGAAATGGATTACTGATTGGGACTTTTGATACATCATCGCTGCAGCGGGTCGAATTAATAGCAAAAATGATCGGGCGCAGTCTAGACGATCTCGATGAAATGTCAAAAATCAAGTTAGAAAGCAGTAAACATATTCGAACGGAAGCGCTGTTGAAGGCTGATGGGCTGGGTCGTGCCGGATCAATATCACCATTTGACCTGGAACTGCACGCCGGAGAAGTAGTTGGGCTGGCTGGATTGCTTGGATCAGGAAGGACGGAAACCGCCAATTTATTATTTGGAATTGACAAACCGGATACGGGCTCGATTACATATGAAGGGGTTGAAGTAACAGAGTATACACCGTTAGCATCGATCAAACGCGGGGTGGCTTTGCTCCCGGAAGACCGTAAAGCTGAAGGCGTTGTTGACGATCTCACGGTTAGAGAAAATATTGTCCTGGCTATGCAGGCAAATAACGGCTGGTTTAATTATTTGAGCGTGCAAGAACAGTACGCGATCGCAGACAAGTACATTGAAATATTGCAAATTGCTACTCCTTCACCTGACCAGCCGGTGAAAAACCTGAGCGGCGGCAACCAGCAAAAAGTTATTCTGGCAAGGTGGTTGGCAACGAACCCGCATCTGCTCATCCTTGATGAACCAACTCGCGGGATCGATGTGGGCACCAAAGCTGAGATTCAAAAACTGGTCCTATCCCTGGCAGATGAAGGCAAGTCATGTGTTTTTATTTCTTCTGAACTCGAAGAAGTCCTTCGCACTTCACACCGCATTATCGTACTGCGGGAAAGGGAGAAGGTAGCCGAATTCTCTGGTGAGGTAGATGAGAATACGATTATCCACGCAATTGCAGGGAGTGAAGCATGAGAAATCATAAGAAGCCATCTTTTACCTGGAGAAACATTATTGAGAGCAGGCTGTTTTTCCCTCTCATTGCCTTATTTCTCATCCTGCTGTTTGATTTCATCTTTGTCCCCGGTTTTTTCAATATCGAAAATAGAGACGGTAATTTGTACGGCAGCCTGATCGACATCTTCCGAAATGGCTCGACAGTTATGCTGCTCGCGATTGGCATGACACTGGTTATCGCAACCGGCGGGGTTGACCTATCAGTGGGCGCTGTAATGGCGATTGCCGCATCGGTTGCTGGAATTTTGATGAACCCTTCGGCGCTTCGAAACGAAGTGTTTTTCGTCACAGACCCAACTTACACATTTCAACCGCTGTGGGTGGTCATCGGGACTGCCCTGGTTGTTTCCATAATCTGCGGTTTGTGGAATGGTGTTTTGGTTGCCTATATGAGGATCCAACCCATGGTGGCTACACTGATCTTGATGATCGCCGGGCGCGGGATCGCCCAGTTGATCACCAACGGGCTCAGGGTTCAAATCACCTACCGGCCGTATGCTTACATTGGTCAGGGCTGGATAATCCTGCCATTTTCCCTGTATTTAGTGGCTTTTGTATATGCGCTCACGTGGCTTTTGACCCGCAAAACCGCGATTGGCATGTTTATTGAATCGGTCGGGATCAATTTCCGGTCCAGTTTTTTCAGCGGCATTGACGAAAAGAAAATCAAATTACTGGTTTATACGTTTTGCGGTTTATGCGCAGGGATTGCAGGACTGGTGGCCAGTTCCAATATCAGGACATCGGATGCAAATAACATCGGCCTGACAACCGAACTGGATGCCATCCTTGCGGTGGTGATCGGTGGGGGTTCCATGGCGGGCGGGCGATTCTCATTGTTGGCCAGCATGGTAGGCGCTCTGGTTATGCAAGCAATAACCCAATCCATGTACGCAAGAGGCGTACCAGCCTTTGCTCTCCAGGCGATCAAAGCTCTGGTGGTTGTCTTTGTGATCCTGCTGTTCTCGGAACAAGTAAGAGGCTTTATCCGAGGATTAAGTACAAAGAAAAAAGAGGTTTAGCCATGTTGGAGCGGGTAAACAAATTTATTTCGAACAATCGAAAGTTCATTCCAATTTTTTCTACAGCGGTACTGGCTTTAGCCGCTTATGGGATTGGGGCATATTTTTTCGTTGGTATGCGGAACCCGCAGGTGTTCTTTAATTTGTTCCGAAACAGTTCCTGGCTGCTGATCAGCGCGGTTGGGAGCACCCTTGTCATTCTCACGGGAGGCATCGACCTCTCAGTGAGCGGTGTGGTGGCGCTGACAACAGTATCCTCTGCAGTTCTGCTGCGTGATGGGTGGAACGCCTGGGGCGTCATTCTCCTCATGCTGGCAATGGGAATGACTCTCGGCGCGATTATGGGGAGTTTCATTGTTTATTTGAAAGTGCAGCCGTTTATTGCCACCCTGGCAGGCATGTGGTTTGCGCGAGGGATGTGTTTCTTTATCAGCGACGATGCGGTCACCATTGACGACCGCCTTTTCCGAATACTTGGAAAAACCAAAATCCTTATCCCGGGATTAACCGAAATCGCTGCAAACCAGGGTAATCCCGCGCCGTATATCTCAATTCCGGTAATTGTTGCCTTTATCGTATTGATCGTGGGAATCTATATCACCCAATTTACACGCTTTGGCCGAACCGTGTATGCTATCGGTGGCAATGAAGGCAGGAATGAACAATCTGCCCGTTTAATGGGTTTACGCGTGGACAGAACAAAACTGCTGGTATACACTTTCAATGGATTTTGCTCGGCATTAGCAGGCCTTGCTCTAGCCCTCTTTGTATATTCTGGGCATGGTCTGTATGCACCAGGCTTTGAGTTGGAAGTGATCGCTTCAGTCGTCATGGGGGGTACGATGTTGACTGGAGGCTCGGGGTATGTCATTGGCACTTTGTTTGGTGTGATGGTCCTGGCAGTAACGCAGGCTTTGATCCAGTTTATCGGATCGCTCAGTTCCTGGTGGACGAAAATTGTAATCGGCGTGCTCACACTCATTTTTATCGGTGTGCAGACTGGTTTAGCGACTCGGAAAGACAAATATGCATTGACTCAGGATGCAGAGGCATTGCAAGCTGCTCAGATTCGAAGGCGCAGGCAAGCTTTTGTGTGGGGTGGGTTTGTGATTATACTCGTTCTGGGCTTCATCTTTGTTCCCAAATTGATCGGTGGCAATGGTTCTGAAACTACAGTATCAGCTGCTTGCGAAGTAGCACCTTTTCGGGAGGATGAGGCTGCAAGAATGATCGCAGAAGGGGCGGTGATTGTTTATAACCGGGCTGCTGGTCCCCAATGTGTTGATGAGATATTTGCTTTTTATCCGGATGGACGAATTCTTGGCAATGACGGCACGAACCAGGTTGAATCGCAGGTACCTCCTTCCGAAGTTGAGCAACTACTCACAACCATCAGCAGAGATTACGAGTGGTATACGGATGAAATCTACAACACTTACCACAATCCGTGCAGGCAGTGCTTTACACACTTCATTGTTATGTCTCATGACGGACAGGAAAAGGCGGTAACAGCTGTGGATGGCGGTGTGGATATGCCGCCTGGGTACGGTTTAACCCTTGCGATTATCAGGCCACTGCTTCCAGAAATTACTGCAGGCCAGTAGAAGACCCGGTGTCTCATCAATTTGAAAACATATTATTGGAGTTATTGTGCTGCAACTCAATATTAAATCGTGAGGAGAAGGTATGATGAAAGCCAAGAAGATCCTAATCATGGCGCTTCTAGCCTATATCATTTGTTTTTCTGCCTGTAGGTACATCGTATTACCTGAAGGATTGGAAACTGAGGAAGCCACAGTAGGATCAGAAGGCTGGGGCGCTGAAGTGACGGATGTAAGCAAATCTGAGGCGGGGGATTTACACATCGACATCACGATTCGAAACGATACTGGTGAATGGAGCACGATGCAGGCTGCGGAAAATAAACCGGCTGTACTGACAAGCAGCGACGGGAATTCTGTAAATTGCGATACAGTTTTTGTTGGTACCGGTGGTCATCGTTTCGCGCCAGGTTTTCAATTGCGTGGTTTTACCACGGGTAAAGAGGATGCACAAGAAACCCAGCTCCTTTATGTAGAATGCAAGGGTGCAGAAGAAACCGCCGGATCCAAACTTTCAATCGAATATATTAGTTTTGAGGGTGAGCTTGACGATTATGATCCGGAGGCAAATAAGGCTGAGGGAGTATTGGAATTAAATCTTGATGAGCGTGCAGCGGATTTGATCTATCCGGTTGCTTCTCCGGTAGATGGTTTGATTCAGGATGCGAGCACCAGCATCACAGCGCTCAGTGATAATGTGGTCAGCCTGCTGGATACAAATCGCACCGAAACTGGTATCCAATTCACGTGGGAAAATTCTAACCCCACTAAATTTGCCTTGAAAACCCATATAGGTAATCCACCCGTCATCGGCGAAGATGGCATCATCTACGGTGAATACGAGACTCTGGATATGGTATCCGTACCATTAACCCCTGCAAATGAAAAGGTAGAATGGACAACAGAAGTTGCGGTCCCAGAAGATGTCAAAGGTTTTTATATCCTGCTCAGTGTTGAGTCAAAAAAGCCAAGAACCTATTTGAATTACGCTATTGATATCTCGGATCAATAAGCCTTTGTGCTGCAGATTAATCCAAAATCCCAAACCATCCGGTTGAAACTCATGCCTGAGATTTTCACCATTCGGGTGTTATAAGATTCCTGCTTGTAAATGTAAACAAATATTTAGAAAGAACAAAAGAGCGAGCCGGGCTGTACCGATTAATGTTACAATTTGGGCAGTATTTGTGGAAATTTAACATCTGAAAATTATTTTTAAATCCAGATTATAAACAATTGGCATTATGAATTCCTGCAAACATGATCTTGCTCAGATGGAGAAATTATGCGCATAAAATCCATTGCACTGACCGCTATTTTTATTCTTATCTTCGCCAGTTTGCTTCTGACCGCGTGTGGTACCCCAGCCTCGAGACCGCCAACCAAATCCGATACCGGCTCCCCTGAATGGTTTGACTTTGAATTGACCGATGTGCAAACCGGCGAGACCTTTACGATGAACGACTATGCCGGGAAAGTTGTGCTGGTTGAAACCATGGCGATGTGGTGTCCGAATTGTATTGTCCAGGCACACGAGGTAAGAAACATGCACAGCATGCTCGGCAACCCTGAAGATTTGATTTCGGTCAGCCTGGATGTTGATGTGAACGAGGATGCGGCTTCCCTCAAAGAATATTCCGAAAAGTATGGATTCGAATGGCACTTTGCTGTAGCTCCCCTGGAAGTTGCCCGGGCGCTCGGCAATCTTTATAGCGCCCAATATCTTAATCCGCCTCTCTCGCCGATGCTGGTGATCGATCGCAAAGGCGAAGTCCATCATTTGGAATACGGGAAAAAGAGCGCCGAAACGCTTGTGAAGATCATCGAACCTTACCTGACACCATAGTCGATCTTGAACACAGCCATCACATCCTTCTTGCTTGGTCTTCTGGCGACTACCAGCCCGTGCGTCCTGCCGCTCTATCCTGGCTTCCTGGCGTATTTAAGTGCCCAAAGCAAATTGGAGAAGGAGAGACAGCGATATTTTTTGGGGCTATTTGTACTCGCCGGAGTAATGACCATGATGCTTGCCCTGGGAGGTTTAATCGCCTTGCTGGCGGTACCCACCGCAAGAGTATTGGCTGTTATTATCCCGCTGGCAGATTTATTGATCCTGTTTCTGGGCGTTCTGCTTCTTCTTGACCGCAACCCTTTTAAAAAGCTGCCGTCGATTCAAATCCCAGTTTTGCGCCACCCATTTCTCAATGCTTATGCCTATGGATTGCTCTATGGTCCGATTGCGCTACCTTGTTCTGGGCCGTTGGTGGTTGGTATCTTTGCGATATCCCTGACGACTGGTGAAGCCTTCGGAATTCTATGGTCCTTCGTGTGGTTTGGGCTGGGGTTTGGCCTGCCTCTACTTATCCTTTCGCTGCTCTCTGGGGCTTTACAACATCAATTGACCACTCTGTTTGCCAAGTACAGCCGGGCGATTAATGTCGCAGGGGGGCTGCTGTTGATTGGGATCGCTAGCTACGATTTAAGCAAGAATTGGGAAATGCTGCGGTTATTTTATACGTGAAATGATAAACGGCGCTTCTAATTGTGAAATATGAAACCTGGTACTGTGAAATGGCTGACGTTGACCGGTATTATTTTACTGGTTGGCGCTGTGGGTTTGACCAATTTTTTCAGTTGGTCAAAGATTGAACCGGGAATCCCAAGCCGCACTGGCCAAACCGCTCTCATCGCAGCCAAGCCAACAAACTCCAGTTCAATCAGCCTGAGGCCGGAAACGATCGATCCGGCACAAGGCAAGCCCAACCGTCTCGTCGACGAGAAAAGCCCTTACTTGCTGCAGCATGCTTACGACCTGGTTGACTGGTATCCGTGGGGGGATGAAGCCTTCGAAAAAGCCCGTCAGGAAAATAAGCCCATTTTTTTATCTATTGGCTATTCCACCTGTCATTGGTGTCATGTGATGGGGGAGGAATCCTTTTCCGATCCTGAAGTCGCAGGCTTGATGAATGAAGTATTTATAAACATCATCGTTGACCGTGAGGAAAGACCCGATATCGACAGCATTTATACGAATATCGCAGTATCCATGAACGGAACCAGCGGCTGGCCTTTAAACGTGATGATGACCTCCGATCAAAAACCTTTCTATACCGAAACCTATATTCCTAGAGAAAATCGCTTCGAGCGGATTGGTATGCTTGATTTGATCCCCCAGTTGAAAACTGCCTGGGAGAACCAAAATGATGAACTGCTCGGAATTGCCGAAGAAGTTGCGGTTAAAGTAAACCAGATTGCAAGCACCAGCAGGCGTGGGGATTTGGCTTTGGATCAAGCCCTCCTTGATAAAACGTACCAGCAGCTGGATGCACAATTTGACGCAAAAAACGGCGGCTTTGGGACAGATCCAAAATTCCCAACTCCACACAAATTGCTTTTTCTGCTGCGTTATTGGATGCGGACTGGTAATGAACATGCTCTGGAAATGGTCGAGACCAGCCTGCAAGCCATGCGCCTCGGCGGGGTGTATGACCAGCTCGGCTTTGGTTTTCACCGCTATGCAACCGACGAAGCCTGGCAGCAGCCTCATTTCGAAAAAATGCTTTACGATCAGGCATTACTCGCCATGGTTTACACCGAAGCTTATCAGGTTACCGGCAAACCCGAATACGCTCAAACAGTTCATGAAATCTTCGCCTATGTGCTGCGCGATGTGACCGCTCCATCAGGCGGATTTTATTCGGCAGAGGACGCTGATAGTGATGGTGAAGAAGGTAGTTTCTATCTGTGGACGGTTGATGAAATCTGCACCATCCTCGATGAAGAGGATGCAGATCTGTTTATTAATGCATTCAATATGGCGGAACAGGGGAACTATGTTGATCCAATCCAGGCAAAGCCATCCGGAAAGAATATACTTTTCCTGAGCCAGCCAATCAGGACCCTGGCAGCGGACCTGCAGATTCCGGAGGCAGAATTGGTTTCCCGTTTGGATGCAGCCAGACAACAACTTTTCTCAGAACGAGGAATGCGTCTCACATTACATCGCGATGACAAAATTTTAACTGACTGGAATGGTTTTATGATTGCAGCGCTGGCTAAGGCAGGTCAGGTCTTCAACGATCCGGCTTACACGCAGGCTGCTCAGAACGCAGCAGATTTTTTACTGACTGAGATGAAAGCTGAGGATGGGCGATTACTGCACCGTTTTCTTGAGGGTGAGGCTGATCTGTCGGCATACATCGATGACTATGCATTCTTTACCTGGGGTCTGATTGAATTGTACGAGTCCACCTTTGATACACGTTATTTGGAGCAGGCGCTGCACCTTACCGAAGAACTGCGCGCCCACTTTTGGGATGATGAAGACGGTGGTTTTTACTTGACCCCACAGGATGGTGAAGATTTACTCGTTCGCCAAAAGGTCGGCAAAGATAGGGATTTGCCCTCCGGCAATTCGGCGGCGATGCTTAATTTACTTCGACTGAACCGGATGACAGCCGACGCTCAGCTGGAAGACAAAGCAGTGGACATTGTTCAATCCTTTGCCTTGCAAATCGATGGTGTCCCTTCAGATTACAGTCTGATGATGAACGCAGTAGATTTTGGTGTAGGACCATCCTATGAAGTTGTCATTGCTGGTGATCCTTTGGAAGCCGATACGCAGGCGATGTTGTCAGCGCTGAGAGCTGAATTTATTCCAAACAAAGTGGTCCTTCTTCGCCCTCCCGGGGAATCTCCCGAGATCGTCCGGCTGGCGGGATATATCAAGAACTATACCAGCTGGAACGGGCAGGCTACCGCGTATGTTTGCCTGAATTATTACTGCGAGTTACCCACCACCGACATTTCACAAATGCTAGCGCTGCTTGGTAAGAAGTAGAAAAAGCGAGCCTCACAATGAATTAAAGATGTCTCTTGAAATTCACCCTTTATATCAGAACGATCTTTCGGAAACTGGAAACGATTTGCTAAGTGTTAAGTCACTGAAATATAGATGGATATATAACACGCGTCTGTCACCCTGAGGGAAGCGAAGAGTCTAGATTCTTCTGCTCCGCATCAGAGTGACGCTCCATTACATTCGGTATGATTGAGCACGAAGAAAGATTATCGTGCGTAAGGCAGTGGAATCGAGGAAGGCTGGATGGGATTAATGGCATTTTTCCGATATCTAATTGACAATGATATCCTGAACAGCTATAATGTGATCGTTCCCGGGAACGATCACGGAGAGATTTTTTAATAATTATCCGGTTCAGGAAGGTTATCTGGTATGGGTAAAAAGGTGACAATCAAGGATGTCGCCGCAGCAGCAGGGGTGTCTCACCAGACGGTTTCGCGCGTCATGAACGACCGCCCGGATGTAGCCAAGGAAACCCGCCGCCGAGTGCGAAAGGTAATTGCAGACCTGGACTACCAGCCGAGCGACATTGCCCGCAGCCTGAGCCGCCAGCACAGCTATACGCTGGGCGTGGTTACTGCAGGTCTAAAATATATTGGACCCTCGCGAACGCTTAATGGTATTACTGAGAAGGCTGAAGAATTGGGGTATGGATTGCTGCTCAAGGAACTGCCCAGCTTCAATACCAATGACATTAAACCAATCCTCAACTTCCTAAACTCTAGGCAGGTGGACGGCATCATCTGGGCAGTGGCAGAGATCGGGGAGAACCACGAACACCTGCAGCAGCTCCATAAAGATATCTCCACCCCGATGGTCTTCCTGACGATGGGCACTAGAAAGGATATGCTCATTGTGGCGGTCGACAACTACCTGGGAGGATGGATGGCTGCAGAACATTTGCTGGAACAAGGATTCCGTAAAATCGGACATATCAGCGGGCCTCTTGATTGGTGGGAATCGCGCCAGCGAAAATCTGGCTGGCATGATGCTTTGAGCGAAGCTGGAATCCCTGAAGAAGAGCATCATTGCGAAACAGGGGATTGGTCATCAGCGAGCGGGTACGCGGCAATGGCACAAATCCTGAAGAATTTCCCGCAGGTGGATGCTGTTTTTATCGCCAACGACCAGATGGCGCTTGGCGCGCTGCAGCTCACCTGGCAGAAAAATATCAACGTGCCGGAAGATATCGCAGTGGTCGGTTTTGATAACCTGCCCGAATCGCAGTATTTTTGGCCGCCGCTTACCACTGTGCGCCAAAACTTACGCCATCTGGGCGGCAGGGCTGTCAGCGAATTAATCCGTATCATTGAGGCAAACCGTAATGACAATGAGGTACCACCTCAGGTTATTACGCTGCGCCCGGATTTGGTTATACGGGAAAGCTCTATTAAAAAACTTCAACCTGACCTTTAAGTTCATCAAAAGCTGCTCTGCCTGGTGAATCTCTGAGGCGATTAGAAATTGAATCCAATAACAAAACACCCTGGAGGAAATCAAAATGGAAAATCTGAAACAATTTGAAGTGTGGTTTGTCACGGGAAGCCAGCACCTTTATGGTGAGGAAACCCTCAAGCAGGTAGCTGAAGATTCCCGATCTATTG
>Ga0180437_10001745_pt1 | contig 36550 bp, 50 predicted proteins | sample SS_ome_4_FD_132410 | JGI IMG/M metagenome (GOLD analysis project Ga0180437, IMG submission 132410) | Hypersaline lake sediment archaeal communities from the Salton Sea, California, USA - SS_3_D_1 metaG | ecosystem: Environmental > Aquatic > Non-marine Saline and Alkaline > Hypersaline >... | reverse complement strand
GCAACCAAAAAACGGGCGGGGGCTGGATTGATCGTCGTTCGATCTAATCCAAATTAAAATCGTCGGCTATGTAGATCACCTTCGGCATTTCCTGGCCACGTGGAACCGTAACCAGCTTATGATCGAGGATGCCTTGTAGAAGCATACCCAAAACCATCGCAACGGCAAAGGCGATGACAACGTTCTTTGTTCGTATAGGCATTCTAAACACCGTCCTTTCCACATGTAGGCGTTTCCGTGGTCTTTTGGTTTGTCGCCGCACCATTCCCCGTCGTCAATCCAGGAATCCAATTGGTCTTCGCAACACTGGAAGTCGCCCAGTTCGGCCAGTTCAGCGACTTCGCCGTTTCTCATGTGGTGATCGTGGCAATCTTCACAATTGCATTCTTCTGGGCATTTCGGTTCTGGCGGGTCCAGCCATCGGTCGTAGGCCGCGTCGGCCCCTGGGGTATCAAATAGTCTCATCGGTAGGCCCCCTTCACGATGACGTTGTTTTCGATCCAGAATGTCCACACCTGGCAATCTTGGCGCGTTGGAATTGGAACATTTCTGGCAAACACTGAATAATCAGAGCCATAAAGCGTGTAACCGCCACGTGATTGGCAATACTGGTATTCGTAGATTTCCTGGCCGTCCAGATCAATTGTTCGGTGGGGAACGCCCCATGTGTTGACAAGGTTGGCTTTGTTGCCGCCCATCCAAGAATCGAGAACGTCCCTATTTGTTTGCGGTCTTTGCTGTTGGTAGGGTGCCTTTAAGGCGGCGCACCCGACGAAAAGGAATAGAAGTGGGATTATTGCCATCTTCATAGCACACCCCCAAACAGGGTATAAATCCCCATTCCAAGAGCGAACAACATTCCGAAGATTAACAACGTGAGGTAGGCCGTAATGAATTGGTCCCGCCAATACCCTGGTTGCTTCCGTTCCCATTCACGGTATTCGCGGTCTTCTTCTTCGCGCTTCCAGTATTCGTATTCTTTTGTGTTCATGGTTGCCCCCATGTGAATTTTATTTACTCAATCCAGTGTAACCGCGACCCATGACACCTTGATGACAAATCAATGCTTTTTTGAAGACATTTTTTCGCCTATTGTTTTCAGGGCGTCTTGGACCACCTTATCTGGCATTATCTTGGTGTCTTGCAACAAATGTGCCTCATAGATTTCGGCCCCCCGCTTCCAGGCGTAATTGTCAACCAGGGTTGGAATGTGGCTCACGAAGGCCGAAAACGAATAGCCCGTGGATCGCACCCAGTCGTTTGAGGATTGCAGAAAATCGTCCCAAAGAGCCATGACGCCCCATGGCTGGTAGGTGGCCGCCAGGGATTTCAGGGTTTTGTATTCCTGTGGCCTCATAAACAGCTTGGCCTTCTTCTTCCGTTCCCACATGTCATGTAAGTGCTTCACCATGTCTTGCCAAAACGGGGTGGTTTCTTCGTTTTTTGGTTTTTTGGCCTTTTTGGAGTTATCCACAGGGTTATCCACAGCGGTGGATAAAGAGTCTTTATTACGGTTAGGTAAGGTTATGTTAGGTAGGCGCGTTTTTCGGCTTTGTTCGGCTTTATTCGTCGTTTTGCACCGCGCAATCTTCTGGCGATAAAGTCTGTCTTTCACTATTTTTCCAGCGTAGTCGGACCAATCGTGAACCTTCATCCCATCAAGCCATCCACACTTTTGTAGTGCCTCTAAAAATGTGTTTGGGTCTTTTTTCCAATCGCACGCCGCGCATATCGAGTGCGCGGAATAGCGCGTCAGGTCCGCGTCGCGCCAGGCATAACGAAGCGTAAAATGCCACAATAGATGCAACAATCCGACCGCCGCGTGTTTTTCAACACCTAGCATCGCCGCCAGTTCAAAAACCTTTGGGTGATCTGATAAATTATCGTGTGATTCGATCCAAGCCATGTGATTTATTCTATAAAAAAAAGGGCCGCCCGCAAGGGAACGGACGGCTAATAATTTTTGAGCCAATACCGACGAAGCCACAGATCAATGTCGGCGTGCGGGACCTGTATTCCTTCGCCATGTAGGTTTTCCAGCCAAAAAGAATCATTGTCAAAATACGAAACAAAGTATGATCCGATGTGGACACGCGGGCCGTCCAAATCTGGAATTCTTTTCAGAACGGGAGTTCGCCTTGTCTTTTTCCGCGCGCCCATTCCCTCACCTTTTCTTCTTCTTCCATTCGTTTTTGACGCTTCTCTCCAAGATACTTTCCAGCTTCCTGGAATTTGCGGCGGCATCGTGTAATTGATTCAGGCGTCAACCCTTCGTCCTTAATCCAAACAAGACTACTCCACGAAGTCTTCCAGCCCTGGGCCAACCAGACATGGCAAATCAAAATCTTGTCGTTGTCCCTGGCGTTCGGATGCTTTTGTAGAATTTCTTCGACTATCTTTTCGGCTGATTCAATCTGTTTTAACACCTTTCGCGATCTCCTCTTTTACTTCGTCTGGGACGTGATTCATTAAATGACACGTCAACCGCCCCGCCTCATGCTTCATTTGATCGAATTTGGACGGCGACATTGGCAATTCGTTACGGGTTACAAATTGCGAAAACAAAAGACTTCGCGTCGCATACCAAAGAACGTCCGCTATTTCCTTTTTATTTATTTCGTTTTCTCCCATTCTTCTAACCTCTCTACGATGTAATCAACATAATTCCCAGATTTCCCAGTGAATTTTAAGTGGTCCACGACATATTCAAGCGCGATGGCCAATTTCTTCGCCTTCTCAATGGCTTCTATATACCCTTCGGCGCGCCAGAGATCGACGGAATCAATTTCGCCTGGAATAATTCCGCATTTGATTATGTTTTTGGCGTCCTTTTCGTTCAATGAGTTTCCTTTTTCAAATCGTTAATGACCCTATCCAATTTTTCGGCCTGTGATATTTCTTCGCAAACACAAATGTTGACGTTATGATCGCATGGGCCGCAATCGGTAATCATCGTTTCAAAATACAACCTGACGCTTTCAAGGTTATCGATCCATTCGCGCTGTCGAATTTGCCGATTCGTCCAGCTAGGCATCGGCCCTTTATTCATCTTCGCGCACCTTCACTGTCCACCACTCCGATACTTCTGGATCGTAAGGTTTCGTCCAGAGTTCGTCATAAAGGACACGGCTTTTCGTCAGCCAATTGCGAATCTCATCAATGCGTTCCGACAATGTATGGGGACGAATGTTCTTGTCCGTCGGATCAATCTTTTTTAGAACAACGATTATTTTGTCTTTTGGATTGTCCACCTTGTAAGACCGCATTTTATTGATGTTGGCTTCGATGGGATATCCGATCCAGTTCGTGGGCTTCCAATTTTGATATGTGGCCACCCATCCGTCCAAATCAGCCGCGATGGCCTTCGGCTTTTCTTGTGTATCAACCATGTCGTTTTACTCCTTCGTTCAATTTCGATTTCGGAAAACATTCTTTTCTTCCTTCTTCCATCGGTCGCGATAGTATTTATCTGTGGCTTTTCCGTCCGTCCATTCGTCCATATTGAACAATTGTTTCAATTCGTTTGCCCTACAAGGATGGCGCATTTTACGAATAGCCCTTATTTCAATTTGCCTAATCCGATCCCTTGTTACTCCAAAAACTTTTGATATTTCTTCATATGTGCATGGAATCTTCAACATCGTTTTTGTGTTCAATCAACTTTTGTGCTTCTTCTGAATTGTATGGGAGAATAAATTGCTCTGGATTTATTTCACGAACGATCCGATTGCTTTTAATTCCCTTCAATTCCTCTGGAAATAATTCGTCGATTGTTCGTTCAAAGTAATCCGCTATCTTCTTCGCATCCTCTACGCTTATGGTATGCAATTGTTCCGCTTTTTGATAAACATTAACCCTGATCCCAATTGCTTCGGCCATCTGAACCTGTGTCAATCCAGCTTCCAGTCTTCTTTTCTTTATGAGATTGTTTCTTAATAATAATGTCGCTTCAATTGACTTCATTTTTTTACATATGGGCAAGAATGCCAATACCCGCAATAGGCGGGGGCGCACCACCACGCACCGTCGTGGGCGGGTGAATACACCCCCGCGTTGATCCCATTCAGAACGGCGTTTAACCTTTTGATGGCGGCGTCGTAATCGTTCCACCCTCTCCTTGAAACGAACGGCGCAACCCTAACCTGTTTTCCACCGTCAATAAGGTTTTCAACCGCCACTTCCTTTGGGTCCTTTCCGTTTTTTGAACGGTAGGCCATCGCGTAAAATGTCAATTGAAAATCACGATCTGTTTTTTCTTGGTTCCAAGTCGCCCTGGACGATGTTTTGTAATCGACGATCCGTTCGTCTTCGGTTTCCAGGTCGATAAATCCTTTTAAGTTATGGCTGGACGACGGCAAAGTTATGTAGACTTCTTCTTCTGTGCTTTTCGGCTGAAATTTCGGGGCCGAATCCTTAATTAAAATTCCAGCCACTTGGGCCGTTCGATCCTTCGCCTGTGCGACAATATCAACCTTGCTTTTAGATCCGTCTTCGGATGATAAAGTGAGATCCTTTTCTTTGATCGACGATTCAAAGCTGGCCACAGAAAAATCAACCACTTCCTTGGGTTTAAGATCGACGCGACTTTTAATTTTTTGGGAGAAGTTAAAGTTAGCCCCCTTGTGGATTGCAGACCCTTTGTGAAGGGCAATCGTGGGGGGAATAATTTCATGCTCGATATACCGCCGCCGATATGCTTCCCCGCAACGGGTGTATGACGCCACCTGGGATGGCGAAATGTGTGGTTTGTCGCCTTCCACTACTTTCCCCCATTCGGGTTGTCTTCTTTTCCGAAAAGTTCCGACGGTTGCACTTGCTCTGGGTTTTCTTGTTCGATGTTCAGAACGTCGCCCAAGTCTTGCGGCAAGTTATTGTCGGCGCGCTCATCCAAGGCGATGGCCCGTTGAACCTGAACGGATGTTGGCGCGTATTTGAGAAGTCGACGGATGACGGTCTTTTTGGCCATGGCGTCATAATCGGATTTCCATGGAGAAAACCCCGCTTTTGCCGATCTGGACCGATCACGGATTTTGTTGATTTGTTCAACCGTCATCACTTCAAATTGCGGCATGGACCCATCCTTGAAATGAGCGATGGCGTAATAGTAAATGGCGTCGCCACTGTCGCCACTCATGTTTGGTTTGTGGTATAATCGGGGTTTCAGGCCAAATTCAAATTCAAACAAATCCTTCTGAAAAACCGCCCGCGCCTCAATCGCTCCAATCTCACCGCTTCGTCTAGCCAGATTCATCAATCCCTTGTAACCAGGAATCAACGTGCATTCGCGGCCATAGGGGACAAGATAAGCGAAACCTGTTACGCCGTCTGGTTCCAATCCCAATTGGGCCGATTGAACAATCGCACCCAACAAACTTTCTTGCGTGCATGATAATAAGGAAGGATTTTTTCTTATCTGTGTTAAGGCGACACGAATCAATCGGTCGCTTGTTAATCCCGCGTCTGGTAACGCCATTCGGATTTGTGCTTTGATTTTGTCATCGGTGAGAAGTGATCGGATAGAACCCAACGTCAATGCTCTTGTTTCGGCCATAGATGCCCCCTTGGATATAATTTATTGGATTTATCCTATAAATATCGGGACACGTCGTCAACACCATAGGCCACAAAGGCGATGCCGTTGTTGGCCTTGATCCATTCAATCCATTGATTTTGTAGCGGGGTGGGTTTATTGTTGTTGGCTTTAACTTCGATGCTAAAAAACGTTCCGTTTTTGGTGAGTCCGAGAATGTCGCCCGATCCAGGATGGCCGTAGCGGTGGAAGCGTTCTTTTCCGTTGTGGGTGGCCCTGAACGCGCCTGTGTTGTTGCGCCAGCACATATACCCCTTCAATTGAAGGTAGTCCATGATGGCGCGCTGAACGTCTTTTTCGGTTGCGATTAAACGGGTCTTCGCGATGATTCCCTCCAATGGGTGTGGTGGTCTATTATACCGCCATCCCATTGAAGGATCACCATTATTTTTTGATCCAGCGGTGTTCGATGAAGTTCCACGCCGCGCCGAATAGGCCCGTCAATACAACCATCAATCCCGCCGTCAATTGGGCTTCGTCAATGCTGATTCCGAGTTTGTCCATCCACGGCGCAACGGCTGGCGATGATAGAAGACCTATCAATGCCCCCGCCGCGTGTTTAACGAATTTGCCCGCTACTTTTTTCAGGATGACTTTTCCGAGTAACCACGCTTTTATTTTTGCGATCATGTTTTGCACCCCCGAATTTCCAACGCCATTTAATCCAAATGGTATCGGTGAATTTCCATACGAAATTTAAGACCTTTTTCGCCGTTCCTCTTGCCATTGTCCGTTGGCGTCCCTCCAATGCTTTCCGAAATGTTCCCACATTCCGTTGACAAGCGGATTCCTTTTGTTGAATTCGGCGCACACTTCGGCAATCTTCATGCGAATGTATTCATCGATCAAACTGGGGTTCACCAATTCGGGCCGTTCCCATAAAAGATCGATCACTTCACCCCACTGGATTTTCACCATTTCGATGCCGCGCCAGCATCGATCAACGGACCCCTGAACAAATTCGATCAAAACCTTGCATGGCTTTTGGTCAACCTGTTTCTTCCTTTGCGCCTTAAAAAGATCAATCGGATTATCTTTGTGGTAATACTTGCAAAACCGATCAAAGAATTCCCCGTTCCTCAATAAAAATTTTCTGTTTAAGTATGGAAGGGCGATGTTGATGATACCGTCTATCGTCTGACAACAAATTATGTCGACGTTTTTGTTTATGCGCCTGGTTTGTTCCAACCATTCCATCAAAGAGTTTTTTTGTGTCATTCATACACCTAACCGATTCCGAAACGAATAATGGCCGCCAACAATGCTCCGACGACGCCAAATATAACAACCCGAATAAAAACATTCCAATTGTTCCGTTGAATCTCTACGTTGTTTTTAAGTTCGTGAATTTCAACATCGCGTTTTTCGTTGTTGTGCTTCATGTCATTCAACGCCACGCTGATTTCATTCACCTTTTCAAATGTTTTATAGGCGGTTTTTGATACGCCCTCATTTATCCTTTCGGATAACTGGTCCAGTTTTTGGCCCTGGCTTAAAATAGACCGAATGACTTCCGACACTTCTTCCTTAACCTTTTCAATCTTTTGGTCGGCGTGCAGAAATAGATCAACGGTTGTATTTTTTTCATCTTCCATTCTTGTCCCTCAAAAAGAAAAAGTCGGGGACGCGACGGAACGCCCACGATGCCTTCTTGCCAATAAAGTTTTCCTTGCCAATGTTCATGCACTTGGGGGCGTTCTGGTTCCATGTGCCTGACCAAACCTTCTGGCCTGGACGAATAACGCATACATGGCCGTGTCCGCTGGGGTTGGCCAGCGTGGCAATAACTAGCGCGCCCTGGTTGGCCATGTCCTGGGCTTCGTCGCCGCTAACCTGTCCCCAATCACCCGATGATCGCAAAATCTGATCGATTCGGTTGGCCAAAAGCGCATCTTTTGGTTCTGGGGATTCAGGGCGGTCGAATTTTGTGTAACCAAACTTTTTGCAAATGAAATTCACCGCTTCGTTGCAATAGGTAATCCATCCGTGGGAAGGAATGTAGCGCGGTTGCCAATGCGGATCGTCGTAGGCCTCACAAATGGCGTCGATTAGAAGTGGAATGTTTTTAACGGGTTCGCTCACGGATAATTTCCAATTGTTTTCGATACTCTGGGTCCATTTGCTGTAATGTGTAATGAGTAACAGCCAAATTTTGTGTGCCACGTTCCAAAGATTTTTGAAGTATCGGCGCATATTGTCCAAACAATTGGGGGAATTGCCTCACGGCGGTTGGCAACATGTCCGCTGGCACTTTCAGAATTTTATCCAGCGTTTTGGCCACCTCGACCCCTTTTTCGGCCACGTAACCGCCCGCCCCCTCACCCGTAAATCTTAACATGGGAAGTCCCAGGCGGCCACCCTCAAAACCTTCTCTTGCCGCCGATAATCTGGCCTTCTCCATAATGTCCCGCCCAGTCAATTCCTTGGCGCGCTTGGCCAATTCAGGCCCTTCGATTCCGCGCTCTTTTGGAAGCTGTCTTAACCGCGACACGGTTCGATCCGTGGCCGTGTAACCGCCGCCAACTTTCTTTTCAAGGCCAAGGTAATCAATCGCGTCATCCTTCAATTGCTGGTAGACCGCGACGGGCTTCATTTTTTCCGCGTATTCAGGATTCATCGTTTTCAGCTTTGTATCCATGAATTTGCGCGTGCTTTTGAATAAATTGTTTTGAAGTTTGGACGCGGGATCGGCCCAATTGATGTTGGCGTCAGCGTCTTTAATCAATTGCTTCAATTCGACTTCGTTGATTGGCTTATTTTTGAATTTGGTTTTAATCATCTGACCAAATTTCGTCAGGTTTTTTGCCGCGTTCGCTTGGACCTGTCCAACGCCCTGTTTGGAAGCCAAATCATTGATGAATGTCGTTATTTCTTTGGATGTTGTCGCGGGCGTGGTTTTTAAGGTCGCCTTGGCGGCCTCATCCAGCTTCCCAATCTGTCGATCCAGCAATTTGATATCCCGTGGCATCCGTTCGGCCAATCCAGGCATCGTTTTGGCTGTGCTGACGGCCCCTGGCTTGGCCCACTTCATTTCCAATGCCGATGGCTTCACCCCTGTGGCGGCTGACGCCAAATGTTTCGGCGTGGCTTTCATCATGCGGCCCAATCCTTGGACCGTTTTTCCAGCCCCCCGTAAGGCCACTGGAAAAGCGGCCCCCATTCCCGCGCCCATGGCCACGTCTTTGGCCACTTCGCCAGGTGTTTCACCCGTTGAATATCCAGCCCCTTCAATTCCACCGACCGCCCCTAACGTTGCCGCCGTTCGGCCAAGCCCCATTCTGGTTGCGGCGGCTCCACCCCCCCCAGGTCCAGCCGCCATTGTCGCCGCCACAACGGGCGCGACGGCCCCTGTTACTTGGCCAGCCCCATAGGTTTTTGGGTTCATTTCCTGGGCCTTCAAGTTCGCGGCCCTTATGGCGTCCACGTTGCGCCTATACGCATCGCCAACGCCTTTATCCATGACAGACCCGCCGCCTGTCATCCGTTCCCAAAGAGCGCGCCGAATGGCGTTCCCTTCGTCAGACCATCCCATCGTCAACCCTTGCGACAAACCGCGAAAAGCCGATTCGGTCTTGCTGACCTCTGTCATATCCACTTTGCCTTCATAGGCGGGGTATTTCTTGATGACGGCTTCGGCCAATTCCTTGTCGTCCACCTTATCGTAGGACCCTGGATATTTGCGCCTGATTTGTTCCGCAAATTGTTGATAATTCATCATTTTAGAACCCTCCCAACCCCAACGGGTTCGATTCGGTTGTCTGACCACTGAATAGGTTGGCGGGATCGCCCTGTGGCGTTCCACGTGGAACATTCGGGCCGCCTTCCCCAATCGGCATGTCGCCCCCTTGATCTTCTATCCTTTGAAGGGCGTTCAATGAATTGGTGTAGTGTTGTCGGACGCGCAAAAGGTTCTGTTTCAATTGTTCTGGGCTTTGCATTTGATCCAGGGCCGCCAAACTGGATTCCAAAAGGTCCAATTCGATGTTGGACACCTGACCCAAAGCACCGCCTGTTTTAGATGCGTTTCTCATCTGTGTCAAACGACCGAATGCCAGTTCTGATCGGACCGTTTTAAGCTGGCTGGCCAGATTTCGATATGGCCCCCCTGGCAACCAGGCGTTGGCCGCGCCGCCAGCCCCCGCGCTCATGGGACCGACCTGATCCAAGGCCTTGTCGATGACGGTTAGCGCATTCGTGCCAGCTTTTAGAGCCGTTTTTCGCGCTTCTTCCGCTGTTTTTTCTTCGGCCTCGACCTTGCGTTTTTCCTTCTCTTTTTCAATGCCGAATTTCTCAATTTGTAGCGAAAATTCGCGCTCTTTTAAGCCCATTTCTTCTTCATGCCGACGCTGGGATTGGGCTTCCTTTCTGGCCGCCGCCGCTTCCTTGTAAGCTGATTCTTCGGCCTGGGCCTTCAAAAGTGGAATCTGGGATTGCTCCGATTCGAGTTTTTGACGCCTATTTTCAAGGCGTTCCTGTTTTGCCGACCTGGCTTCCATGGATTGCTTCAAAAAGTCGGATTGGCCCCCAGCGGTCGCCACCAAAGCATCGCCATATCCAGCCAACGCCATGGCGATAAGCTGGGGCCACTTTTTGCGGTCTTCGCTTTCCATATCGCTGGCCAATTGTTCGGCGCGGCTCTTTAGCATGGCTTCGTATTCGCCGTAGGCCTTCTGCATCGGGCTTTCCTTGGTTTCTGGGGTATCCAGGCCCGCTGGGTCCTCTTTTCGGCCCGTGATATCCGTTTGCGGTTCGCTCACGGCTGGTTTCTTAACCTTCTTCCCAGGAATGTCGGGATCGGGGACCGTTACGGGCATGACCTCTTGTTTGGCTGGGACAAGGCGTCCCGTATCCCTTCTGAACCGAAAATCATCAAAAGAACCCATTTCATATGGGCTTTCTATGCGAAACGGGGATTCTTCTATGGGCGGCGATGGGGGCATCCCCGCGATTTGTTTTTCCAACAATGCCGCTGTCGGTGCCGTTGATGCGGACGGCGCAATATCGAATGACGATGGGGCAAACGGCTGGGGTTGCATGGCCAAAACCCGTTCGCGAACGCGCGGGTCCATGCTGGGCCTTTGGTATTTCTGATAGATTCTTGGATCAAGTGCCATGATTACCCCCTTATGACGGTTGACTATACGGCATGGCTGAAAAATACCGTTTGTTTGGGTCAACGTAGTTCAGACTCAATTTATTTTGTTGCTGATATGGCAATTGGTTGAATGACGGGTATTGGTTCGGCATGACCTGTGTCGTCATGGTCCCAGGTTGCGTTTGACGTGGCTGATTGGCCGCGTAATTCAAATAAGCCGATCCCATCTGGCCACCCAGTCCAATCATTTGTCCCATCATGGCTTGGTTCTGTGCGGCGGCCTGGTAATTGCCCTGGGCTTGCTGTCCATACACCCCCGCGATGGCTTCGGCCTTCCTCATTTCATTCTCGAATTTTTGCTGGGCCAAGTTCGCGTCATACATACGCTGTTGGTTTACCAATGACGTGTTGTAGTCAGCAATCCGTTGTTGTTCAGCCAGATTTGCGTAATCGGCTGATTCGCGGCGCGCGATGTTTTCTTGCTGGGCTTGCTGGCGGCTCATCACGTTGAACCTGGCGATTTCGTCCTGGGCGGCGGCAACCTGGGCGGCCTGGTTCCAATCCATTCCACGAATCTGACCACCCAATTCCCCAGACGCTTGCAAAGCGGACAGGGCGCGCATGTTGGCGTCGGCGGCGGCTTGCTGGGCCATCATGGACCCTTCTGTGGCGGCCTGTTGGCCACCCTGTAACGCATTGGCAATGGAAAGTTCACTGGAACCCAACCCACGTTCCTGGGCGCGTTGTAACAATGCCTCCCTGGCACCGCGTTCTGTGGTTCGAAATTGTTGCTGGGCTTCGGCCAACCTTCCCTGGGCGATTGGATCCAACCCTTCCGCGCTGTAAACATCTTGCATTTGCTGAAGTGCCTTCATTTGCGCTTCGCGCGTATAGGGATCCAGTTCAATATCTTCATATTGAGTGGCTTGTTGTAGGATGGCGTCAGCTTGGATTGGGCTGATTTCACCAGCCGAAACCAATTCCTGAAGCTGAACCTTGAGATCCTCAATGGCGGGAACTCCGACCCCACCAATTGCCCTTAGTGCGGGCCCATAATCAGGCCCCTTTTGTTTTCTTCCCATCATCATCCCAGCTACAACTGGGATCGCCGTCGCCGCTATTGCTCCCCATGCCATGGTGTATTCCTCCTTAAATTAAAATCTCTCTGGCATTGGTATATTGCCAGGTGGTATCTCTGGAATCCCGATATACGGACCCCCAGGTCTATAACGCCTTTGTTGTCCATAGGTGGGCCCTCCCCACAAACCCAAACGCCAAGCCGCCTTTGCTGTCAACTGTTGCCTGGCATGATAATCACCACCGCCAGGATTGCGCCCGTAATACATTTTTGCCAAAGCTTCCTCCGCATTTGGGCTATACCCCATCCGTTCAATCCAGCCGCCAGGGCCCGCCCAATTTTCCCATGCTTCCTCAAATTCTCCGACAGGCCTTTCCCCAATCCACCGAACGCCTGACCGAATCGCTTCAATATCTTGTTCCCTTAGGGCATCCGCGGTTCTTTGTCTTATTGCCTGAGGATCAAACCTGGCCAATACATCTGGGGCCGTTCCAGCCAACTCTTCCTGGCCTGGCAACAACATCTGGGGTGCTACATCCGCCATCTGAGCCAATGCCATATAATCAGCGTATTGTTCGGGCGTAGCTACGTTGGCCGCGCGAATTTCTTGTTCCGCAACTGTTGGGGTCAAATATTGGGTTAAATCAATGTCCCTATTGTAAAGATCGATGGTCGATACGGGCGGCGGCCAGACAGGCGGCATTGTCTCCCATTGATACGATTTCAATTGCTGTGGAGCCCCACCATAGGTCTGTGTCCCAGGGATCTTCGAGGGATCCCATCGCCCACCATATTTCAGGTTATAAAGCTCATTGGACATTTCGCGTAACTCTTGGACTGACAATCCAAGATCTCCAATGGATTCAGGCGTTAATTCAGTATATTGGCTTTTTAAAGATTCAAAATACCCCGCTGGGTCATGTTCCCATTCTGGCGGAATCATCCGTGGCATATATGGACCCTGAGACGGGTCGCCCGCCCCCATCCTTGACGGATCGTAAGTAATGAGATTTTGCAAGACAGTCTCGATATTTTCTGTGCGTCTGGCGGCATCGGCTCGTTTTGCTTCTATTTGTTGCTGAATCGCCTCTTCTAAAGAGGTTTGAGAAGCGGCCAACTGGCTCTGAATTGACTGTCGTGTCTGGGCGGTGATGTCTTCACCTGTTTGGGCCAATTGCTGTCCCTTAAGGGCTTCCGCTTCTAAATACTCGGGGATTTCACCATAAAATTGTTGTGATGCGGCCTGAATCCGTTCTCGGGCCTCAGGTGTTCCGCCCAAAAGAAGCTGATCCAATTCTACCTGTCCGCGGGTAGGATTTCTTCCTAGGGAGTATAGGAGTTCTCGCCGCCCCGCTTCCGATTCACCAAGTTGGCCCAATCGCTGGCCTTCTTCGATGGCCTGGGTAACAGATGGGAAAAATTCTTGTTCTTTATACGCCCCTGGGCTTTGAAATTGGGCTGTCCGCTGTTGTTCCAATTGTTGGGCGGATGGCTGATCCTGAATAAATGCCGACGGATCCTGTCTGGCGCGGGCCAATAATTCCTCATCCAGCCGCGTGGTTCCCTCTTCAACAGCCTGTCCGTAAATGCCAGACGCTTCTTCGATGGTTCCGCGGATCTCGCCAGCGGATTTCTCAAGCTTTTCGGCGGCTTCGCCAGCAAATTGAGTGGCTTGGGGTCGATTGGCTGATAAATAACTCGCAACATCCACAAATCCAGCCTCTTTTGGCGTAGACGTCGGCTCAGCGGGAGCCACGGCGACACCCGCACCCGCGGTTCCAGCGGCCCCCGCCGCCCCACCCACACCTGGAATGACAGGCGGTGCGTTTGGATCCTCGATAGTTGTTTCTTCTTCGTCGATTGTTTGGCCGCCTGGAACGTAAGCCATATAACCCCCTTAGTCTACCCTGACGGTGATGGCATACTCAGTGCCATTCGTCAGACCTGAAATTGAACTGATAATCATTTGTGTTGACTCTCTCCGCCAGGAACAAAACACCGCCGCCGTAACGGGATTGTTGGGTGCCTGGGTTTCGTAAACATTGATGACATGCAACCCAATGGGTGCGGTTGGAAGCGTCAACAAAAATTCAAATATGTTGTCTTGAGGATTCGCACCGCCAGTAATGATAAATTTCTTGGTCTGGGTTCGAATATTCTCATCAAATGTCAAATTGGAAGCCAATGCGGAGTAGACCGTCTCAAAAAAATTGTTAATCAGCCTCAAAAGCTGATCGACCCACTTTGGGACATCCTTATCCCTCAGATCTTCGCGTGATATTCGCCTAACTGTCGGTAATTTCGCCATTATTTCCGCCTGTGACTCATAATTTCAAAAAATACGGCCAATCCAACCAAAGAAAAGCGCGTTAAGGCTTGGGATTGCGCCATTTCGATATTTAACCAGCTTGATCGGCTCTTTTCCCGTGGAACATACGTCGGAATTGGCTGAATTGAAGCCGTAACGGATCCCCAAGGCAACGAACCCCACGGAAATTGGCCCCATGGCCCCAAAAACTTCGGTATAAGTGACACGGCTTCCTCATTGATGCTCATATCTGACGTAAAAGTCATTGTGAGCGAGTTAAAACGGGCATCTGAGAACATGGCCTCCACATAATTCCAATGGTGGATCAGGCTTGGGTTGCCCCCATGAACGGGCACATATTTCACCCGTGTTGGGATCGCCACATATGCGGTGGCGAACCCCACTGTCCAGCCCAATACTTTATCAACAATGATACTTGTCGAATCTGGAACACTTGTAACCACCGCGTTCCTGGCCAACACCCCGCTGACAAATTGGGCGATTGTGTCGCCTACCGAAACGCCAGTTGAATCGGCAACAGTAATATCGTCTCCGACGGAAGAAACGACAGTCAGTGCGATTTCTTCTTCCGCGGCATCGGTAATGGTGAACGTCTTCCGCTCTTGACGAATATATTTGTCGGTTGCGTCGGCTGGCCCTAAATAAAGCTTCCCATCGCGATCTGATACCAGTCCGCATGTCATTTCCAATTCCCATCGGGTATAAGTGTTTGTAATCGAGTTGTAAACATACATCTGGGTTGGGTGCGTGTCCGAATCATCGGTGACGGTAGATATGATGTATTTCCTATCCGATTCGTAGGAAATTCCGAACGTAGTCCCAAAGTTCGTGAATTGCTCGGCGGTCAAATTAAGCAAATCAGACTCAATGGCGCGGGACATAATCGCCACGCCAGAATCCGATATGGCGGCGTTCCCCTGATCGGTATAGGCGAACACCTGATTGTTGAAATTGACCGCACTGTCTTCAGCCACCAACAGCGTTGTCCGATCAAACAACGCAATTCGATAATCAGATATGGTTTCACCCGTGATGCGATAAAGACCATCTTCCTTTAGCACAAACACGGAATCTCGAAGAGCAATGATCCGTAAAATAGCCTTGTTTTTGGATCCTACCCTTAAGATATTTAAAATCGGAACGGCTTCTGGCTGATCCACCTTCGAAACCAATATCCGATTCACCGCCGCTTCATTTGTGGATGAAAAGGAGGTTCCAGACGAAGGTATTTCAGGCGAAAAGGCCGCCCCTCTTGAGGAAGTTATGGCAAATCCAGATCCACCAATGCCTCGTTCCTCGATAAGACACTGGCCAGGCAAATCATTGAATCCCGTCAAATAATATCCATAAACAGTCGTGTTCGAGGCGGATTGGTTTACCACCCTAAGAAGCGAACGCGTGGTGACATCGATATTCTGGGCGGGCGTTCCACTGGTTGAAACAAGGAAATGATTTGATCCAATGTTTTCTGTTGCTTTTCCAGTGTAAACGACACCATCGATAGTGATGGTATCATCAACCTGAACACCATTTGGGGATCCAACAGAAATCATGGTGAATTCTTTTCGATGCTTTGAAATGGTGTTTGCATAAAGTGTGGTGTCTTTATAAACCGCGATATCTTTGGCCAACGGCGGTGGCTCATTACCTTGCAAAATCCCCTGTTGACTTGGTGCGGTATAAAGAGTGGCCCCACGAAGAGATTCAGGGGTCTGATCCAAATATGTGATGGTTCCCGCTGTGATATCTGACGCGGTGATTGGTTTTTCAACAATCAGCAAAGTTTCGTCGGATGGTTCTGTGGTCAAATCGACAGACATTTCAGATCGATACACTTGATAGAAATGGGAGGTAGTCAAACCCGTAGGCAATGTAAATGTCAAATTGACATCCCGTGTTCCACCTGAGTTATTGGCCACAATAATTCTTGATGATGGCGCACCCAGAATTTTGTTGTTGTTGGCATCCGTTTTTCCAAACAGAACGCGATAAGCAACTTGTTTTATGTCAGTGAACCATCCACTGGTTCCTGTTGTTACGCCAGTTCCATCCAAGGCTTTTGGAATGCCAGCGGGCTCAACGGATCCCGTTACCGAATCAAGCTTTTTGATTCCAGTCGATGTGGCAAAATAAAAGTTCAAGTTTTCTTCGATGGCACGAATACTATTGGCCCCAGAAGGTGGATCATATGTTCCCGTGTAATCCACCCACGTTCCAGCATTGTCGGAATCATAGGAAAGAGTTGATCCATGATGAACCAGTAATGTTTTTCTGAAATTGAAAATCTTTTTAGGAACATTCGCCAATTGTGTTCCATATTTCTTGAATCCGCGGCGCGTTTCTGTTGTGCCTTCGCGATCAATGACCACGTTGTTAGCAATCAATAACGCCCCTTGCGGAACCTCGCCCAACTGATTTGGGAACGTGTAGAGTCCCTTGGCTTTTAAATCAAGAGTTTGTGGCATTACCAAACACCTCTCCGACGGGATCCAAACCCACTTGACCAGTCCAAAATCCCATTTCTGTTATTTACTTTCAGCGTGGAACCTTTAACCCTTGGGGTTAATGTTTTAATGAATTTGTTTTCAAGTCGGGTGGCCGCGGCATAGGCATTATCAAGTCCCTTCGGATCCGTTAAGCCCTCCAAGGCTTTGACGCCACCCAATTGGGCCAGCCATCCAAAAGCGTTATATGGAATCTGTGGCACGGGTGAAAATCGAGTTTCAACAACCCACATTCCAAGAGCCAAATCTGTCGGCAATGGATCATCGAAAGTAAGAACATTCGTAACGATGCTATTGATCGAATAATCATCCCCAAGCGATATAAAAAGCGGTTCATTGTGGATAAAGTCAAATTTGGTGCTTGTGGTCCATGAACTTGGAGCGGATGAGACGGTCACTTGTTGGAGAGTTGGATTGATGGCAATAATGGTAGAAGCTTCTGATTTTAAAACAAGATCACCTGGCAATCTCTCAATTCGAAATCGTAATTGGTAACCCGCCACATTGGCCAAGTCCTCTGGAAATAAAACAACGCTATCGTTCTCAATATAAAAGCCAAAAAGACGATTGTTTGTCCTTGCGGGGTTATTTTTAATGGCATCGTAAGTCAGACGCGGCAATTCCACCTCTTGTTCTGAAGCATCCAACAAAACAACGTCACGAAGACCACCACCAATGGCTCTGGTTGGGATTCGATATCGATTTGTTGTCACATCGATTGGCACGTCAACAATTTGGACAAAATAATCCTCACGCGCGGAGGTAATTGCGGGAACAATGGTATCCTGAAGTTCATTGCTCATTAATTGGACAAGTTGAGCCGTTGAATAAAGCGGTTGCGTCGTTGGCATTGAAACACGGAGTTTCAAGTCTTCCACTAAGTGTTGAGCCGAAAAATCTTTTGGCATTTTAATCCCCCTTCATTCCATGTTCCTTGAAATATTTCTCCCAGGCATCGTGAATCAATCGCCTGGCGTTTTCAGGCAACATTCCAACGCATTCCTTAAGGCAATCAACACCCAATTGATACGTTTTCTTGTCTTTTGACGTTAATCCATCGATCAAATGATCAAGAAAATACTTGTCTGGATATTCATAGCCAGCCGATGCGTTGTTTTGAATGGCCATATCAAGCTTTTGTTGCGAATCCGCCTTTGGCTCTTCTTTTGGCTTCGATGGTTCAACCTCAATTTCAATCTCAATCATTGAAATCGACGGATCATGCCTGACCGCATCCTTTGTGACACGTTCCAGACGGGGATCGACATCATCCTTCATCCCCTGAAATGCCCTCTTTATGTCTTGTTCTACGGTTTGGTTGTCCTGAGTCCTGGGATACTTAGGAAACCCGTAGATTTCCTTCGTATTGGGTGCCATTTATTGATACCGAGAAGCAATGAGTTTCAATAAACGATTATCAATACGTTTTTTCTCAGGAACGGTGCCTTTCATCCCAGCCACAGGCCCAACCTGATCCGATTCTCCCGTTCTCTCAGTGTCACCAATGAGATTGGCTTGCTCGCTTGCGGGCAACCCAATACTGACATCGCCAGGGCCATTCTCAGCGTTTTGCAACCCTTCGACAGCCATTTGCCCGAGAACCATTTGATTCAATTTGTTCTCGTCAATTTGGCCCTCGTCTTTTCCCTTTGATCTCTTGCGAACAAACTTAGACGGGGATGACGGATTCCCCCCAAAGTCCATTCCTGACAAGTCGTGCATATCTCGATAAGCTGGCATTTTATTTCCCTCCCTTGGCTTTTTGTTCTTCCTCATACTTCTTTTCGGAATCAACAAGTTTCTTATAAAGCTGTCCGACCATCGCGGCTGGCCACTTCAGCGGGTTTTTGTCCAAGGCGTTTTTGATTTTGTTGAATTCCGCGTCTTCCAACTCAATATCCGCCCCGTCAACTCCCAGCTTCAATCCAACTTCGACATACTCCATGGCCTCAATACCACTTTCCGCCACATGGTTGGATATCACCGCGCGATACAAAAACCGAAACTTCCCCCCTTCGGCTTTTTTATCACTCTCGTTGATTGTGTCTTGTAATTTTTCATCTATGCCATAGATCTTCTTCATTTCCTCTCCTTTATGCTGACGTTATATTTAGCTCAGATTCAGAAACAGGTCGTTGGGTATCCTGTGCGGTTTCACCCGATTCCCTGACTTCCTGATTTACCGCTTCCCCTTTTATCCATTCAACAACTTTCCGTTTGTTAAATGCCACTTTGGTTTCAGGGTTTGGTATCATGCTTCCTGGATTACCTGGATCTTCAATTTGATCCTGATATTCCCATCGACGACCCAAAAGATTGTTTACCCTAACCCCAATTCCGTCGGGAAATTCAATTATGATTTGTGCCATGTTATGCGGCCTCCTTTAACTCTTTGATTTCTTTTTCAAGCTCCTCAATCTTTTCGGCATTCGATTTAATTTTTCCAACAACATCAAATCCATCGAATGTTTTGAAGCTGTTCGCATAAATGGTGCCATCCAATTCGAAACGAACAACCATTTCTTTTTCTTTGTTCAGGAACTGGATTCCAATATATGAATGCTCCTTCATCCATTCCGCGGATTTAGTGAACACGTCTTCAGCCGAACATGGATACTCGCGAATGATCCATCCATTCTGAAATCCATAGTCAGCACCGTTAATCAACACGCTCCGAACATCGGACCATCGTGTTGAAGCCTGGCCGCAACTTTTCTGGCCATCTGAAACAGGGCCAAAATAGTTTGTATTCATCTTGTATAACTGACCGCCAGCGATTGCATAATCAATATTTGCCGTGCCAGAGAAATATATTCCTGTGTCCGTATCATCTTTATTCGCCAGAGTTGGGCTTGTATTTGATCCTGGCCGCAACCTTAAATATCCAGTGCTATTTATTGCGAATACTTGCGAAGATCCAGACGAAAGGTCAAATGCACCATTCTGATAAAATCGCCAGTATGTTCCAGACACGTTAGACCCAAAGTAGAAACCTTCTGTGAAATCTGAGCAACGGAAAGTGAAATTCGCCATCGTTTGGGCGGCGGTTCCGATAGAGCCTGAGTTGCTTACGTTTCGACCGTCAGTATAAGTTCCAGTCTGTCCATTTGGATATTTTTGAAACACCAACGAACCAATTGTTGTCCCCGTTGATAAATTCCTCAATTGAATACCACAACGAGCGGCGGTGGGAGATGAGCGGGAATTATTTATTCGTAACCATGTATCATCATTTTCTTCGCCATTTCGAATAATATCAAGGCCAATATCATCAACGGAGTTAAACTGAGAAGTAATTTCTGTGTCAGCTTCCCAAACAGCCACAATTCTATTTGTGAATCCATCGGCGTTTGAAATTACCAGTGGATCGCCAGTAACGGAGTTGTCTATTCCCATATACCAGGCTTGAAGGCCAGGCAATGTCCATCTCAAGGTAGGATCCCCCGCGCTCGACCCTCCACCCCAAAGAGTTAAAAGTGGCCGCGATCCCGCCGTGTTTGAAAGGTTCCTGACGCGCAACTCATTGATTCCGCCAGCAAAATCCGTGTAACCAACAATCACTTCATTTATTGTTGAAGATGACGGATTCATTCGAATCATTTGATAATTTGTTGCGGTGGCTGAATTGTAAAGATAAATCGACGTTCCATCGTTTAATGCGGCTGGCACATTGAACTTGGCCGCGATCTGTCCATTGGTGCTGATATAAACAGGATAATTCCCAGTCGCTTGAATATTGAATGAGCTGGCAATCCCCATGAATGTCCCACCGCCCGCATCGGTTTCAGTTTCAATTCCAATGCGATGTTGAACACCTCCGAAATTTTGAAACCCAATCCAACTCGCTTTTCCTGTGGCATTAACATCCAGAATCATTCTTGCGTCATATGCTGGATTCCCCAGATAAAATGGGACATCACTGTTTAATTGAATGTTTAGAGAACTTGCGGGCCCAAGAAATGCGCCACCGCCAGTGTCATTTGTAGTCTCTATTCCAAGCGTATGGGTTACGGTGCTATTTTCGAATGAGATAGAAGCGATTTTGTCCGCATCCTGTGCTTCAATATGAATCTTCGCATTGCCAGAGACATTTTGAATACTAAAAAGCGCATCCGCCGCTTTATCAAACGAACCTTCAATGTCACCATCTTGTTGAAAATTCCAATAAGTTCCAGCAATATTGGAACTGAAATAAATACCATTAGTGACGCTCCCAAAGTCAAATACCATACTGTTGAATGCTTGGGCCGCCGCGCTGAATCGAACGGTATTTGTCAATCCAATTCCAGAGAGATAAGTCCCAGTTGTTGCGGCTGGATATTTCCTGATAACAAACTGGCCCGTTCCTGTTGTGCTATACGTTTCGAGGCTCAGGCCTGTCCAGACACCATCGGTATTGTCCGTGTTGCTCAATTGAATTTGAAGATATCCCGTATAATTCCTGGACATCAATATCTCATCGGTGTTGTTTGTTGACAATAAGATTTGGTCATCAACCGTGGTATTGGTCGCTGGATAATAAGCGAAATAACTTGCCACACCAGAATTGACAGTTCCCGATCCAACAGGTGACAACCATTGAAGTTGACCGCCCGCTTGATAGGATAGATATTCGCCAGGTGAGCCCGCGGCGGCTGGCCAATAAAGGTTATATGTGGTAACCGCGGTCGGTGATCCTATCCCGACATATTCGGCCCCAACATCATCAACAAAATGCAAGCGACCACCATTTGATGTTTTGATGTTATCGCCAGATATATTCCAGCCAAATGGAACAATAACACCGCTTGCATTTGTAATCATAACCCTATCGGCGGTTAAAGCCGCCAGTTTTGTAAGGTCGATGGCCGCCGCGCTGTTTATCATCGAATTAACAATGTAATTGGGCGATAATGTCGCCACCCCAACATTGCTCATGGTCCATGCCCCTGATATGGTTCGGGCTGTGGATGAGTTGGCCGCATCACCAACAAACATATCACCCGATGGCAATGTGTCCGATTCAATAACAACACCGTTGAACATCAACTGGTCGGATGCGTTTACAGCCAATGCCAGATCGGCACCATTGGCCTGATTTCGCCACACAACGCTGTCTACCCTGGCAAGGCGCACAATGCCAGATTGGGCGATATTGGCTGTCCTCGATTTGTAATAAATCGATTCCAGACCAAAATTCGCGCCAAAGTCGACGTCGGCTGAGAGCGAGAAAAGGCCGCCTGTGGGTTGAAGAACACCATTGGGGATCGCAACCAAAAAATCGGTTACGTTTTGGCCCCAATCAGTATCGTTTACATCGGGGATCGTATAACTTGACCCGTTAAATGAAATAATTTGCGCCATGATGTTCTCCTTTGTCAGTTCTTATGCGGTTGCTGACCTTCCCAATTCAATATTTGTGACATCACCTGAAGCACCACTTCCCAAGGTTGCGGCACCCGCGGTGATATTTCCTGTTGCGGTTGTGGTAATTGCATCACCAATCGCACCTTGCGTGGTTGCGGCCACGGTGACAACGCCAGCCGCATATCCAGCGACAACAAAAATGTTGACGGTAGACAGCGAGTTGATTTTGTCAGCCAAATTCTTGGCTGTATCTTCAACACTTGCGCCAATTTGAAACTCAGCGGCAAGCGTAGGCGATGTTCGTGCGGTTAAAGTCACACCGCCAATTACAGCGGTATCCCCATCCGCGGCGTTTGGGGCAATCGTAAATGTTCCATTCGATTGGACACCACCTGATTCGATGGTCAGGAATGAGCCACCGCGGCTTTTCAACCCCTCGATCCAGTTTGCCAGTCGACCGACAACTCCCACATCATCCTTAATCGGATTAATATGATCGACATTGACCGCGCTGGCTTCACGTGTGTTGATAACTAATTTGAGTAAACCCATTTTAATCTCCTTTGTTCATCCCCCCTGGGGGATCCAGGCATGAAGCCTGGAACTCCCCCCCAGAGAGAATGTGTTTTTTAAACAGTGTTGACGATGTTCGTTAGCTTTACGGTCCGTGCTGGGGTTTCCACAAAGATCGCTTGATCAGTGTAGGTCCGCAATTCAAAACCCGCGTTTGATGGCAAGTGCAAGAAGATTTCGTCTTCGCGACCTGGGGTCTTGAAGGAAATATCTTGCGCGCCCACGCGCCGCACCTTTTTGGGTGGGAACACGAACGCTTCGCCCTCTTTAACGCAATTGTGGGACACCAATTCAATCGCACCATTTTGGTGGTAGAACGTGATGTTTTCCACACCGTTTTCCGCACGCTCACGCCGATAGGACCCGTCGTATTCACGAAGGGCGGCCAGATCGGAATTCACGTTGGCCCAGGTGTCTGGGTTCAGCAAACAAACAACCTTTTCGTTCAACCCACGTTGGACAGCTTTGGACACGCCGATTAACAATTTGCCCATTGTTAAGGCGACGTTGCCGACGCTGAACACGTTTCCAGCCCACAGATTGTAGTCGGTGGCCGAGATGTTGAACAGGGTTGCGGATGTGTTGGACAGGATTTGATCGAGTCCATACATTTCCTTCGCAAACGAGCTGTTGAAATAGATATCAACGTCGTTGGCGTTTGCCAGAATGGCGGCGTCAAGCGCGGTGATACCAGTCGCGGTTCCCGTAATGAGAAGTTTCCGATTGTTTGCGTCCACTTGCGTAACGGTAAAGATTGAGTCCGCACCCGAAGACACCAAAGTGGTGTTCGAGGTGTAGAAGTTCACTTTTGCCGTTTCGCTCCCTGACCAAATACCAGTCGCCCAATAAGCGGTGGTAAGAGTAACCAGGGTCGTGGTTGCGCTTGCGTTCGCGGACGAAGCACATTTGCCAAGTCCAGAACGTCCGTAAAGACAGGAAAGTTCAAGCCGTTTGGCCGAAGATTCCATCATGTTTTCAACCAACAATTCAGTGGCCTTCACGAAGGCCTTTTTAGAATTGCTGGCTTTGGCGGCGGCGTCATAAGACAATGCAGATCGGAGAAGGATTTGTGATCCTTCCACCTGGGCATCTTGCATGTTCATGGACACCGCGTCGTTCAAAGCAAATGCACCCGCTGACGGTCCCGCATAGGTGAAACCATGTTCGTTGGACACGATGACAGGTTGATGGTATTTGTTACCTTCTTCCTTATCGCGTTCAATGAACGGCACCATTTTGATGACCTTCGCAACCTCTGGAACGAGGTTTTGAATCACGTCAGCGTAGGCCTCTTTGAACAAGCCAGTAAGTTCGCTGGGTGTCGTTGTCATTTTAAGTTCTCCTTAATTTATTTTTCGTTCCCGTTCGGTATTATTTCCGCTGGATAGCCGTAGCGTCCACGTTTTTATTCCCGATCAGTAACACACTTCACTTTCATGGTGCCGCGCTTCGGATGGCCGTAGCGTCCGAGTCGTCAGCATGGGGTTGGATGGCCGTAGCGTCCTTCCCCGTTGAAATCAGTATTTTTCGCCCTTTATTTCGGCATTATGGCGTCGAAAATCGTCCATTGTTCGCAATTTCGGGCCATCTTGCTTTGGCGTTGCGGCGCGGGGTTTGTAATCCCGCCCCTTTTGCTGGCGTTCCATTTCCTTTTGCTGAACCAGCTTCAATTCAAATTCGCGTAATTTGCGCCGAACATCGTCGCCCACTGTTTCCACGATGGCGTCTGGGTCCATGTTGGACAATAGCGACCGTTGTTCGTTGATGTAATCCTCTTTGACAAGAGGGATCACGTCTTTGGCTGGCAATTTGATTCCCATTTTGCCGTAGGCCTCTTGCAAATAGTGGATCACCCGCTTTTGGGTCCACATGTTGTTGGGTAACTTCGCATCGGACAACGCGGTGTTGATTTCGCGCGTGTAGTTCTCTTTGGCGATGTTGACGCGCTCTTGGATCATGCGTTGTTCGTGTTCGTATTTTAAGCGTTTGTTTTCTTCCTCAATCTGGCGCAACCGTTCTTCGTTCTCCAACGCCTTCCGTTGCTCTGGCGTCATGTTTTCACGCTCAATCCGTTTCAGGATTCGATCATGCGCCCATTGGTCTGGATCGATCCCGAATTGCGTCATAAACACGTCTGGGCGGTTCTGGGCCAGCCACAGCAATTGTTGTTCGCGTTGTTGCATTCTGGCGTAATCGTTCAGCCGTTTGTCGGCGGCCAACGATTTCTGAATCTGGGCCTTTAATTGGTCCCGTGTGAATTCCTTTTTAACCGTCTGTCCGTCCACCGTGAAATCAAATTCAAACTTTTCAGCCGCCTGTTTAAGCGCGTCTTTAACGTCCGAATCTGGCGTCGGAATGCCGTCGCCGCCCTGGCCTGGAATCTTGCCAGTCGGGATTTCGCCTTCTTTTGGTTCCTGTGGTTCAACCTTCGGTTCACGCCTTGGCGGCGCGCCCTCTGGTATCCGTTCAGGTTTTGACGGTGTTTCGGGCGCGGCTGGCGCGTCCATTGTTGCCATTTTGTTTTCGAGTCCTACGATTCCCATTTTGTTTTCTCCTTTATGCCGCGCCGCTTGCGTGGAACGCGGACATGCCCGTTTGCATGGGGCGATTTATTTTTTGTTACTTGAATTCCTGATAAAACAGTTTTTCAGCCGCCGTGTGCAAGCTGATTGCCCATAATTTCAACCGCGTTCCAATGTTAATCATCAACGGTGGATCAGCGGGAAGCAACGTCGCGCCCGTGGTCGTCGATATGGTCGGCGTTGTGTCCGAGTCCGTGATAATGAAAAGCATTGACGCTGTGTTTGTGTTGTAATTGTCAATCAAGATCGCCTTTCGGCTTTCGGTGTTCGATGCGGGGACGGCGGTCCACCCAGAAGTCGACACAACCACGTCGCTGGAAACAGCCACGTAATTGTAATCGGCCCCGCCCCAACCGAATGCGACTGACGCCAGAAGCATCAATCCGATAAATCCAAACAATGATTTCATGTTACCCCCTTTTGGTTTTCGCTTTAATTGTTACGAATGGATAAATCTGATCGCCGCGAATCTCAATACTGGAATCAATCGTGCAATCATTTTCTTCCAACGCCTTATTGATCGCATCCATACAGCGTGCCTCACGCAATCCAGCGTCGCCGCCCATGTGGATGGTTTTCAAATCGACAGTTTTATGGCCGTTTGTTTGGCTCATTTTTTTACTTCCTGTGTCCAAAATATGTGGCCCATCAAACATCCGAACGCAAACGGGATGGACGGATTTTCATGGGCAAGATTCAATAAAAATTCAGAAATCGTGTCGCCTTCCGTCGGAGTTTTCACCATGAACAAATCCCATATAACAAGACCAACTGTTACAACAATCAAAATAATTCCCGTATATTTCTTGGTCCCGACTATCGTCATCATAAGATCACGGTCCTTTCTCTATACAATTCAATTGAAACGTAACCATAGGATGTGCTGTCCGCTTCTGGCGTTGTGATCGCAACCCAGAATTTCATTCCCGCTGGAATCTTATTACTGGCTGATTCCGTGTTTAATTCGTCGCCCATCGCGCAATCGCCAGACATTCTGTGCCGATTGGCATAAGTGGCGATAATCGTATCGACGGATGCCAGCGCGGGTGTTCCATCATTTTTTAGGTAATAGGACCCCGCTGGGCATACGACGTGAAAATCAAGGTAGCATCCCTTTGGCGCGTCGTGAAAGTAAATGGACCCCTCTTTTATCCACACTTCATCAAGAAAAGTGAATTCGATCTTTTTCCGCTTGAATCCAGACGGCGCGCTGACGATATCGTCGGAATTTGAGAAGTCCCAGAAAATATCCTTCCCGCCGCCAATTTTCTGTGGGGAATCAATTTTGTCGCCAGACATTGTGAACCAGGTCGTGCAACCGATTGGGCGAGATTCGGCGCGCGTGTAATGCTTTCCGTCGTCGTCCACAGGTCCAGACATATAAGACGAATCATCACTGGCCCCACTCTTGTAATTATTGTCGAAATCTGTTTTATCAGACGTTTCCGTGAAAAATAGGATGCAGACATAATCAACACCCTCTGATTTTGTCCAAATGTAATAACGGTTTGAATCCAACGTTTCATAAAAATACTTATGGCCCGCATTTATGAAATCTTTGAATTGCGCCCACGTCAAATTCATTAGTAATAACCTCGTATCCGATAATCAAATTCAGAATTGACCTTTGTGTAATTCAAAACGTCAATTTCCAATACCCGCGTCCCATCCCCGACGTATGTTTCTTCTGAAAAATCGATCCTAAACATTGAGATATGTTGCAGATAAATTGTCGATATCAAAACCTGTCCAGACGTATTTCCAGCCCCGTTTGGCCTGTAATAAAGTCGCGCTCTAGCGTTCATCGGATCATTGGCGTCAGCGGGGATAAAGCCGCCAAATTCAAACGATTGCAACGTGAACGTTTGCCCGTTCGGAATTGTATAGGCGTATGTTTCTGTCCCGCCGCCCTTCGTAACGGGGGCTGTTTCACCAGCATTTACCTTTGTTTTTCCTGGCGGCGTTGGAACGGACGTGTTGACATTGATGGACCCATTCGCGTTCGGCTTTATGTAGTAGCCCGTCAGCGAATCCCATACTTGCGCCATCCACGGCTTCCGATTCAAATTCCCTTTTGCCATTACGATTCCCTTCCATAAACGACAGTCCCTTCAAACTTCAAAAGTCCCGTCAAATCATCATTCACAACGGCGTAAATCTTGTCTGACGTTCCAGCGGCCAACAACGCCTTGTTCAGCGGGACATGAATCAGGATCGCTTCGTTATTCGACGAATCGAATCCCGCCACAATGTCGAAGTCGCCGACCGCTTTGGCGAATAAGTCGTAAGTCGTCTTCGCCTTGTCGATGATCGTCTTGGTTACGCCGCCTTGATCGATCTTCAAATCAAACCCATTCGCCAGGGTCGAGATCGCCCCAAAGTCCTTGTAATTGATCTTGGAATCTTCCATTCGCAAGATCACTTCTTCGATATACGAATCATTCGATGCGTCAGCCAGCAATTGAAACGTTTGTGGCGTAACCGAGCCATTTATATTCATGGCCGCCGATGCGCCGTTTTTCAGCAAGTCCTTTAAGTAAAGGTCTGTGTTTATCATTTCAATTGTTACGTCGCCTGTCCCTTCATCCGCACCCGTCGAGGTGATTTTCAGTCCAGGGCCGACGGCCACCTTTAAGATGACCGCCGACCCCGAATCCTGATAATTTATGTCTTGCCGACGGATTGTGTAATCCTCAATATCCGTCCCCCGTAACTGGGTGCGTTTTGCCATTGGATCACTTTATACCTTATGCCTTGATGTAGTCAGCCAACAACACGTCGGTGTTACCTGGCGCGGCTTTTGGCGCAAAGTTCAGCGTGATGTTCACGCCGCTGATCGTGTAGTCGTCCGACGCACCTGGCTTCAACCGTTGTCCGTTGTGATAGATGCGCTCCGTCCCAACCTCTGGGGTGTTGGCCAGCGTGAATGCGGTGTTCGATCCGTTGATCGTCCCGCCAGGTGTTTCGCTCACGATGAATTCCGACACTTCCACAGGATTTTGGGCCGCCGACACTTTGATGAATGACTGTGCGGTGGTCCCAGGGGTGATCGGGTTGGTCGTTGCGTTGATCCAGACGGTGGAATCATAATCCGTTCCCTCTGGCCCGACGCCGATCAATTCACCGCCAAACACTTCGCCCAGTTCATCTGCATCGTCAGCGCGCGCCCATGCGCCAGCCGCCGCGACCCAGATTCCGTTTTCGGCTGGGGTTGTTTGGTTGGTGAGTAGGATTCGATCACCTGTCGCCGTGTTCTGGCCATCGACTGACACAACGCCGCCCGTGGTAACGTCAACGTTGGTGTCGGCGACAAGCCGAACCTCTTTTTTAATGCCAGTGTCCAAGGACCCTGGTTTTATCTGTGTGTTGCCTCTTATGAGTGTTCTTGCCATGGTAGTGGCCCTCCGTTTTTAGAGTGTTCTTGCGTAATTAACTACGATGTCGTCGCCGACGTTCAACCCGATATCCGACGCAAACGTTACCTGGTTGCCCGTTATTGTATAACTCTCTGACGCGCCCTTAATTTGGGCCACACCGTTGAGCAATACCAATTCGCTGTTGGCAAACGGGGTAAACCCCAGCGAATAAATCAATGTGGCTGGATTTGAAACGACAAAATGTTCGTTCTCAAATGCCAGCTTGTCTTGCAAATTCGAGATATCACGGAGATATTGGAACCGCCCCATGTGGGGGCTAAAACCAACGACATTCGGTTGCGCCATCTATACCCCTTTATTCGTATGTCAAAGATGCCCTGTCCGACCACTTCACGTAGTCTTCCGAGCACTTGATCGTCAGCGGGAACCCGTTCACGTCATACGTGAATTTGGCCACGTTCCACCCTTGCTGATCTTCTGGCAATCCACGCTTGGCAACGCCAACATAAACGGGCTGGCCTTGTCCTGGGCCGCCCGTGTAATCGTATCGCCATTGGTTCTGTCGCTGATAATCAAATCCATATTGGAATCGCACCATGAAGTCTTGCGGGTTCAAAAGCGTCATTGGCCGACCATCCCTGGCGGCAAGCCGCCTGTCTGATTGTTAAATCGTTCGCCCGTCATCGGATTGTTGGGCATGTTGGGCATATTCACGCTGGCCGCCTTCTGCATCAACGGCGTCTGTGGATTCAACGCGGGCATCGGTCCAGGCGGCGGCCCACCCATTCCAGGTTGGCCAGGTGGCGGCGCGGGCTGTGGCTTCGGAACCTGTGGCTGGCCGTAAAGAGACAGCAACACAGGATTCCCGTTCTGCAACGCTTGGATATGCGCGTTGATGTGATCCAACGTCTGTTTGACGATCTTGGGGTTCTGGCGGGCCTCTGGGCTAGACAGAACAACGCCATGTTCGACAATGTGCAACCGATGGTCGTCTGTGTCGATGGCCATGACCTTTTCGCCTTCGCCCATCCGTTCGTTTTCGGCCCGTATCAGCAACATTTGGGCTTGCTGACCTTCAATCATGGGTTCCAGCTTCCCTGTGTTCAAAAGCGTGATATATTCGTCCTTCTCCCGCACCATGCCCGCATTCAAAAGCTGATCGGCAATTTGCATTCGCCCCGCCACTGTCCTGGACAACGGATTGCCCAAGTCGACCGTTACCCGATCAATTTCGGACAAGTCCTGGCCCGTAAACTCTTTGATGTAGGACCGATTGGCCTTCCCAGCGATCATGGCCATTCGTGGCGTCTTGGCGTTGTCTTTGAGCAAATCAACGATGGCGGTCCCAATGTCTTCCATAAGCTGGGCGTATGATTGCTGTAATCCTGAATTGAATTGGATCGCCTGACTGGCCACCAACGCCAGCGCGGCCCCAGACTTCAAGGACGCTTCTGGATTGCCCCTGGTTACGGAATTGACGCCAGACAGCGTTTCCATAAGGGCTTCCAATTGCTGGATGAATGAGAAGATTTCTTGCGGCGTGTTGGTGAGGTTCAGCGGCTTTGGTTCACCCGCCTTCGGATTGTATTTGATGAGGTTCAGCCCGCCAGCCAGTTCGGTAACACCGATGTTGGCCCCGTCAGGCATCAAGATGTTTTGGACGCCGAAGGTGGCTTGGTTTGTCAAAACGGTGCTATAAAGCGCGTCGATTGCCTCTTGTAACGCCAGTAAGTCCCAAGCAATAGTGTATCCAAAAGGGGACCCGTCTTGTTCGGATGACGTTGTGCGATAAACGGGAATCCCTTTGGTCGGCAACGGGCCTTCGGTGGTTACGATCTCTGACGAATAGAATTCCACGAATCGGCCTTGCGGCACCGCTGGGGTCTTCCTGTGGTAGAACCGATATTTCGGTATCGAATCCTTTTCGTCCACCGTAAACGGTCGGCCAAGCCGCCGTTCCTTCCACATAGCGGGATCAATCGAAAGCGTCAGAATCTTGTCGGCCAGGTCTGGGAATTTGACGGCCTCATCGTATTTGTTGACGAATTCCCGTGTGATGATCCAGTTCCCTTCAACGAATGAGTTTTCGGAGTAAGGACGGATGATATCAACGGGATGAAAGTTTTTGATGCGGATATCGCCCTGTTTGTATGGGCGGGCCAGGTCGTTCGGGTTCGGCGCATAATCCTGGCCTAAATTCGGGTCCCACGACACTTCCACGAATCCTTCGCTGGCGTATAAAGCGTCTTCGATGGCCTTCTTTGAATAGCGTTCGACCCGCAAGTGTCGATTGTAGAATTCCAGGATGCCGCTGGCCACAATCGTTTGGCTCTGGCTCTTGTAATCGGTGTTTGTGGCATGTGGCTCAAAGCTGGGACGCTGGGACGTGGTGTTGTTGACAAGGTGCTGAATGATGTTGCGGTAGTGGTTGATGTAGATTGTATCGTATTCGTCTTGTGCGCCCGTCTTCTGGATGCGTGCGCCCCGTTGCTGGCCGTTGAAATAGTATTCGTAGGATCGCGTGTAAAGCCGCCATCGGCCTGACGTGGCCAGGTATTCGTAATAGTCATCGACCCGCTTCATCAATTCCTGGCCGATATCCTCAAAAGGTTTGTTGGCAAAGTATTCGTCAGCGGGATCATTGGTCCGATCTTCGCCTGGATATTTTAGTGGCGCGTCATTTGGGTTTGATCTAGCGATTGATCCAGCCACGATTCCTCCTTCTCACTCCGATGATCTTTTCGATTTCAACACGCGAAGGTTCCCGCTTCTTGTCGAATTCGGCTGAAATATGGTGCGTAAGCTCTGACATGTGAAGGTCCGCTGGAATCGGATTCGTGTATTGGTCGATGTTGCGGACCAAGTAAACCAGCGCGGCCAGCCCGTCAAAATGCCCGTAGACTTTGGACCTGGCAAATTCCCGCTTTCTTTGTTTGTTAATGTCCCAGACGCCATATTTAAGGCATCCTATCGTGTGGGCGCAACGTGGATTCAGGTTTACCCGCCCATTCCCAACCCAAACCCTCAATTCGTTCACCATGGCATCCAGGTTGTCCTTCGTCGTTGGGTTGAACGGGATTTGGTGCAGATATCCCATGTCCTGGATCAAGATTAGGTTGTTGTCGTCGCTCACCCGAAGGATTTGATCTGGGGTCTTGTCTTTGAACCATATCGCTTCCTTCGCCTTGATTGCTCTTTGTAGCAAATCCGAAGTCATAGTCGGCCCCTTCATTACCAGTTCGTCTTCGATGAATAGGGCCGCTTTCATAAAATCGTAATACCCGAATAGAACCACCGTGAAGTCCCGCACTCCAATGTCCATGCTCACATAGCACTTGTAATAAGGCCAAAGGGCTGTCCGTTCCCAAGGTAGGGTGTGCTTCTTTTCGTCGAATTCTGGGATGATCGCCAGGTCTTGATCCACGACGAATTGGCACAGATATTCCCGTTTCCAGGTCGATGATTCGGCCCCCCCTGACTCCTTCATAAACTTCTGGATTATGTGATCGGGATAGCCCGAATCGAAGATCGTGAATTCGCTGTAAGTCCCTTCCTCTTTGGCTTTGTGGGCGAAGTCCACAAATTCGTGAACGGGTGTCGGTGGCGGGGTTGATGAAATGATGATTCGGCCTTCGGTTGTCAGGCATTGGGGCAAGAGAATGTCTTGAACCACGTAATCCAAGTCGTCCACGTAGCCCGCTTCGTCGACTATCGCCAGGTCCGAGGCGTTTCCGCGAAGATTTTCGGCGTGGCCAGCGTTCAAGCCCGACAAGTGAACCAATGAATCGGTGCGCGGGAAGTAGTAGGCAAAGTCGGACGCTTGATATTGCGGCTTGTAGTCGGCTGGACAATCGCGGATTATGTAGCGAAAGATCGGCTGGATTACTTTCTTTAATGCACGCTGGGAAGGAAAGCCAAAGTGGATTTGTGCGCCTGGTTTTTTCATCGCCGCTTCGATGGCTATTGTGCAAAGCGTGTGCGTTTTTCCGATCCGACGGGAAGCGTTGATGACCTCTTTTAGTGAATCCGATTCCCGAAGGTGGTTGTAAATCTTTTCTTGGACAGGCCGTAGCTTCCAACGGATTTCACCCCTTCGCCACAATTCGTTTTTAAGTTCGTGTTCCAGCGCATCACGGTCTTGCTGATTCACGTTCTTTGTCTTCAATCGTGGATCGTAGAGCCGCCAGAAGATCGTCCACTTGCTTGTCTTTTAGGATAGATTCTTCGTGTGGTCGCTCACCAACGTTTTCAAACTTCTGAACCTTTGGTTCAACCCAACCGTAAAGCCGCAACAACAAAGTAACTTTCGTTTCGCGGTTTTCGATTGCGAAAATTTCTTTAAGTATCAACGGCGCAAGGTCCAGTTCCAGATTTTGGAACAATTCGCGCATAGTAGTCAACTTAAATTTGTTTTTTGCGCCTTTTGGACGGCCTGGGTTTCCTGGACCAAAAAGATGTTTGGCCATCTGTTAATCCTCTGTTAATTCACTGTTTTTTCAGATTTTGTCTGGATTCTTCCGACAGTTCGTCCAAATACCAATCTGGAAGCGTAACGATGCCCATAATTATTTAAGACCCCTTTCTTTACGAACACCAAGCATAAGTTTGATGTTGGATAGTTCCTGATTCAAGAGTTTAATTTTAGAATCCATGTCCTTCAACATACCGAAGAAATCTTCTTCATACTGAACAAGGGTTTTTCTTTGAGGAATTAAGGACCGCAAGTAGTAGATGCAAAGGACAATCACAATCCCAAACACTTCGGCCCAGTGAATCCCACGGACAATAGAAGACTTGATCGCGATATAGCCAAAGGCGATAAGCGTCCAATCGAAATTGAATGTCGTTAGTTTCTTCCAGTTCATCCGTTTTGTCTTCCGAATCCAGGAATATCCATGGCTTTGGAGATATGCCCGATTTGTAAAGCGCGTGTGGTTTCAATGTTTTCAATCCGTTCGATAATTTCATCGTCTTTAATTTTGAGAATGACAGCCCGATAAAGCTGGCCGACAGGTTTCAGCCCGTAACAGAAGATAATTCCTTCTCGAAGGTCGTCGGTGGTTGGCGACGGTAAGCCGACCTTGTTCATTTGGGTTGTCGGATATTTATGCTTTGCCGTTGTTGCTGACGGGCGTTCTTTTGTTTTGGGTGCCATTGTCGCCGATCTCCTTTTGAAGATTCGCCACTTTATTTTGAAGCGAATCGATTTCATTTCCAAGTTTTGAAACGGCGTCCTTAACGCTGTCCTTCATGTTCCTGATCCAGTAGAGGTTGTCGGCCATTTCAAAGGCGTGGTCGCCGATGATCGAATGACAGGACAAATACTTGCGAATGGATTCAAGGCGTTTAAGGGACGATTGGTGATAATTCAGATTGGCCCTGGTATCGCGCAACCGTTCCAAGGTGCCGTTTAGAATCTTCTGTTTGTCTTCCACAGACGGTTCGATGATTTCAGATTGTTTTGACATTGGTTAAATTATAACTCACTTTGTGGATTAAATACTACGATAGAATTTATTTTTCTTTCTTCTGGAACGTTTTACAAGAGCAACGGCGACTGTCGTTATGCCCAAGATGGGACATACACATGCCAGAAATATAGCCGTGGGCGTCTTTGTGATGGCCGCAAACACAGATTCCATCATTCCTTCCCGTTGGTTGTGGTTCCGATTGTAGGATCAGCTTCTTTGTCGAATTTCGCTGATAAAAATTCAACGATCGCTTGAATCGCATGTTTTGGTTCCCATAGGGCCTGTTGCATGATGGCGTCGGTTCGGCAAGCGTCCAGGTCGTAACCTTTGTCGCGGTGAATGGCCAGCGCGGTGAGTTCGTCGATTTCTTCTTTGACGCTCATTTTTTTTTCGTTGTCTGTCATATTCGGTTTTTAACTCCTTTTTTCGATCTTTTAACGCTTGAATGCACAGCCGATGGTATTCGATTTGTTCGTTGAAGGCCAATTGTTCGCCGATATAGCGACTTCTGTCCATTCCCGTTGTCGAAATTCGTCGTCCGTGTCGAATTTGATTTAATGTTGTCATTGATCCCTTGATGCCACCCGCAATTGGTGCAGACGCCGCCTACCAACGGTTCGTTGCACCAAAAGCAAGTGGGCGCCGCGAATATGCTTCAAATCGGCTTCATCAAATGTTGTCAGGATTCCGCACACGTAGCCAACTTTGTGAATATGTTCCCATAATAATTTTTCTTTCCAATCGCGATTCACTTATTTTCGCTCACTGGGCTATTGGCCTTTGCCATCCATATGCGCCACTTTGTAACCAAATCCTTGATTTCTTCTTCGACGGCTTCCATGAATAAGTCCAATGCGGATTCAAACGGCATGTCTTTACCGCGAAGATTGTTGTCAACGCCGCGTAGGATATCCATTCGCATTTCGACTTCTCTGTCGATTTCTTTTTGAAGGTCTTCACGTAATTGCATGATACCACCAACCACAGACGGCACAGACCCACTTATCGCCGCGCAATTCATATTCGTGCCTCATACAAAGTCCCCCCCTATCGCCGCCGACGGAAACCAGTTCACTTGGTCTTTGTCCCATCTGGTTCCGAACCGAACGGACACCATGTCTTTGATTGTGAAATCGCCTTTCTCTGGATAGGGAAGCGGTTTAGCCCACGGCCAGAACCAATGGAAGCTGACGCCCCATCCAAGCCCCAGTGATCCAGGCGCATACGTCAAAAGGAAGTGGGCGCGGCTCCAATACTGGACGACGGATGGGAAGTAACCGTCTTCCTGTAAGACGGCCACCGTTTTTGGATTGTCAAATTTCCTGTCCTTCAAATACAAGTCTGGGTGTTTAAGGTGTTCCCACCGCTTGACGCCGTATCCGAATTTCAAAACAGGTTGTTGCCACCTGGCCCACCAATGTTTTGAGCGCGGGCCGTAGGCAAACCAGCCCTTAATCTTGATCCATGACCGCTGAAACCAATTGTCCCAATCGGTCCCTTCCCATTCGTGCGGCTCGTTGATGTGTTCTGGTAGAGCATCCCAAGGCATTATTGTTCCCACTTCGCGCACGCTTGCCAGAAAACGCGGTGGTCCGTTGCGGGGCCATGTGTCATTTTCCGAAGGTCGCATTTGTAATAGGTTCGATTTGATCCACCATGTCCATGAAGGTGTTTGCAATCTTTGCATGGGCGCGGCGGCTCATACTTCCCATAAAGGTTCACACACGGATTTTCGTTAGGTTTCGGTGCCATCTTTTCGGCGTCTTCCAGCGTGTGTTTTCCGAAAATCAGCCGTTGTTCGCTCATTTTTTCAATCCCTTGGCCACGTCGTTGGCATCACGAAGTTTCGACAGGAAGTCTTCGGCCTGGTTTCGATCAAACATCACTTGGATTGTCGGCGTGTTCGGAATCTGGATGATAAAGCCGATCCGTCCGCGAATCTTTTCATCTGGGGCTTGGCCAATAATCTGGATCGGCGGGTTTTCGTAATTGAAGTGTGGCGTTACTTGGAAGCTGAACATGGTTCCCCCCTCATGTCGGCGTAGATGCCTTCGGATGGTTCGGCGTAATGCCACCCGCACGCTGTGCATGTTCTCACTTTTCCTTTTGCCCGTAAATGGATTCCGCTGTTATTTTTTTCTGTCCAATCACGGCATCGTAGATGCCTTCGTAAACAACGGGTCCATGGCACAGGTGCGGCTTATCGTTTGTTGTTCTCATACTGGATTCGCCTGAATGTTTTTTTGATGCTCTTTTGGGATTTGCGAAGCGTTGGGAGTTCATGCAGATTGGCGGTTGCTTTCAACCGATTCAGAATCCATTCGTTCTTGGTTATCTTTTCGTGAAAGGCGGTTCGCGTAATCCATTCGTCTTCGTCAATGGTGGCCATGAAGATAATGGGAACGTGTCGTTTTAGTCCAATTGGTAAGCGTGGCATATTGAATTTATTAAAACATAAAAAAACCCCCGCCGTCAATTGGGGGCAACCAAAAAACGGGCGGGGGCTGGATTGATCGTCGTTCGATCTAATCCAAATTAAAATCGTCGGCTATGTAGATCACCTTCGGCATTTCCTGGCCACGTGGAACCGTAACCAGCTTATGAT
>Ga0180437_10001744_pt1 | contig 36573 bp, 31 predicted proteins | sample SS_ome_4_FD_132410 | JGI IMG/M metagenome (GOLD analysis project Ga0180437, IMG submission 132410) | Hypersaline lake sediment archaeal communities from the Salton Sea, California, USA - SS_3_D_1 metaG | ecosystem: Environmental > Aquatic > Non-marine Saline and Alkaline > Hypersaline >... | reverse complement strand
GACGACACTCTCATCTTCTGCATCAGCGACAACGGCGGGCCGCCTAACGCCAACGCCTCCCTCAACACCCCTCTCAACGGACAAAAAGGCTCCATGCTCGAAGGCGGCATCCGCATTCCCTTCATCGTCCGTTGGCCTGCCCGCCTTCCCGCTGGACTCGTCTACGACCACCCGGTTTCCACACTCGACGTCCTTCCCACCGCCGTCGCCGCCGCCGGGAAAAAGCTTCCCGGCGACCGCATCATCGACGGCGTCGACCTTGCTCCGTTCCTTACGGGCGAGAAGAAAGGAATTCCCCACGACGTTCTCTTCTGGCGCATGGGCCCCAGGCATGCCGTCCGCAAAGGGAACTGGAAGCTCGTCCAGGAGCGCACCGGCGGCCAAGCCCTCTTCGACCTCTCAGCCGACGTCGGCGAAACCAACGACCTCGCCCAGCAGCGTCCCGAAAAGCTCAAGGAACTTCTCGACGATTATTCCCGCTGGAACTCCCAGATGGTCGACGCCCTTTGGCAGTGGAAGGGTTCCACATCTGGTACCCGCACACCTCGCCCTGCTCAGCGCTAGACACCTCGTCTTCAGCTTGATAAAAGGTAATTGCTCCAAGCCGATTGACGACCCGCCCTGCCCGGGATAGGAGGCAACGCCATGAAGCGGATGCCGACTTGCGCGGTCGCTCTTACTCTTCTCTTATCGTCTCTCTTGGTGTTCGCAGCACCCGAGGAGGGACAGCCCCCGCCAAGGATCGTCCTCAAGGAAAAAGTGGTGTCCCTCGCGCGCCCCGAGGGTGCATACTTGATCCCTGGAGGGACTGAATTCAGCCGGGACTGTGGTCGGGTTGCATATGCCTTGGCCGAGGGCGATCGCCGCTGGATCGTCGTTGATGGCCAGGCAGGTCCCGTCTACGACCATGTCCGCGCACCACGCTTCAGCTATGACTCGACGTCGCTGGCGTACAGGGCGAGGAAAGGCGAGGAATGGTACGCGGTCATCGACGCAAAGGAGCAAGGGCCGTACACCGACATTGTCGTGTGGCCTCCCTTCGCGTGGCATTCTTCCCGTGCGGCATACGGAGTAGCCAAGGAAGGAAAGCAGTTGATGGTGGTGAGGGCGAAGGAGGGACCAGAGTATGATGAAATCCACGGGCCGGAACTCAGCCCGGATGACTCCCGGATTGTTTACTGGGGAAGAAGAGGGGATAGCTGGTTTTCCATCATAGACGGTGAGGAGACCCCGGCGGGCGACCTCTTCGGCGATGTCCATTTCAGCCCCGATTCAGAGCGATGTTTGCACGTCGAGAGACGCTGGCGAGGGTTTTTCTCCCCAAAGATGCAGGGATTCGTGCTGATGGACGGTGACAGGTTTGGCCCGTACTTCGCAGGGCCCGCCGCGGTCAGGTTCAGCCTCGACTCAAAGCACTACCTCTTTGTGGCACGAAGCTGGAAGACGCGGAAGTGGCAAGTAGTGACCGATGGGAAAGAAGAAGCCACGGATTTCGAGTTTCGGACCCCCCTGGTCACACTCAGCCCCGACTGGAATAGGGTGGCCTACTACGTGACAGTGGCTGGACTCGAGTCAATAGTGCTCGACGGCAATCTTCTGAAGGCCTGCGAAGATATGCCTTTCTCCCTGGTATTCAGTCCCGATTCGACTCGAACGGCGCACGTTGAGGTGATAGGTGGTAAGCACTACGTGGTGGTCGACGGGGAACACGAAGGGCCGTACGACCACATATGTGACGATGCGCAGTTCAGCCCGGATTCGAGGCACGTCGCGTATCAAGCTGGCAAGGACGGCGAGGAGTTCGTTGTCGTCGACGGAAGGGCGGGCCCTCGCTATGAAGAGGCGAGCCGGGGACTGTCGTTCAGCCCGGATTCGGCTCACGTCGCCTACGCCGCCAAGAAGGGCGGCGAATGGCTGATCGTAGTCGATGGCGTAGAGGGGAAGGTCAGGCTTTCCGAGGTGCGCCGGGGCCCGGTCTTCGAGTCGCCGACGAGGCTCAAGCTGGCCGGGGTCAGGGAGCCGGGACCGGAGTTCGTTCGGCTTGAGGTCGAGATAGAGGCAGCCCCTTGACCGCAACCGCACCACGGGATACACGCAAGCTTCCGGTATTCACCGCAATCGTCCTCCCCCTCTTTGCCCTCCTCGTCCTGCTCGCCGCGCTCTTCTACTGGCAGTACTGGGGTCCCCGCCGCTTTCTCATGAAATTCGAGAGCCTAGAGTCAATGTCACCCGCCGAGCAGCGCAAGGTTCTCCATCGAATCCTCAGATGGCCGGGCATGCACCACGACGCCTACATAGCGCTCATCGAAGTGGGCGACGAAACTTCTGTTCCCTTCCTCATCAGAAGCCTCCAATGGCAGCCTCGATCCACCGGCGGCCTGATGATCTGTACCAAAGCGCACTGCCTTGAAGCCCTCAGGAAGATCAGTAGTGAAGATGTGGGGACGGAATACGAAGACTGGGCTGCGTGGGGGGAGGAAAACAAGGAGAACTACGAGCGCAAGTAAATGCCGCTCGCTTAAACAGTGCGCGCCGCTCTTCCTTCGGACTACTCCTCGTTTTCGGTCTTCACGAATTCCATGATCTCGGGCATCCTCGCCGTCGCAAGGCACAGCGAGCAATCCGCCGCCCCGTAGTATAGCCACAGCTCGTCGTCGCGGATCAAGCTGCCGCACGAGAACACCACGTTCGGCGCATCCCCCGTCCTTTCGTACTGCTCCGTGGGACTCAGAAGCCAACGCCGCGCTCGTGCTATCACGTGCCCGGGGTCGTTCAGATCCAAAAGCGCCGCTCCCAGGCGGTACACCGGGCCTCCCGCCACCTCCTTCACGCCGTGGTAGATGATCAGCCATCCCTCTTCAGTCTCGATTGGGGGAGGACACACTCCCACCCGCATCCCGTCCCACCAAGGTCCTCCACGCTCCGGAATCAATAGCTTATCTCCTCCCCAGTACCGCAGATCGGGAGAGTACGATATCCAGATGCTTCCTCCTCCGATCGAAGGTCGATGCAGCATTGCGTACAATCCGTCGAACTTCCTCGGAAACAGCGCCGCATTCTTGTCAACCGGAGCAAGTGCCAGCCCAATCCGCTCTACGGTCCGGAAGTCCGTCGTCTTTGCAAGCGCAACGCACGGTCCGTGTGGTGAGTACGCAACGTACGCTATCCCCCACGCCTGCAGGTCATCCATCCACGTGATCCGGCAGTCCTCCACCCCGTTCGCCTCAAGCTCGTACCCCTGCGCCGGATGAAGAAGCGCTTGATCGTCAAATCTCCAGCCGCCGACCCCGTCCTTGCTTCGCGCCGCGATCAGGTGAGACCGCCCCGAGCTGCTCTCCACCCTGATCAGCAGCAGCACCTCCTCCACCAAGTCAGCCACTCCCGCATTGAACACCGCATTCGCCTGGTACGGCAGATCCTGCGGGGTGATCAGCGGGTTGAATTTGCTCCGCACCAGTATCTCTTCCATTATCTTAACTCCTGCGACTCGTAGTCGAACTCCCCCGAGGCGGACAACAACCGTCCTACACTTATCGGGAGATTCGGCCCGCCATGATAAGCCTCAGGCGTCAACGCCCCCTCCTCTTGACAGCCGATCTCTGTCACTGTACTTTCTCTGGAGGCACTCACCGCAAAGGAGGCATGGAGCAATGGCAGTCAGCGAAGACGTCGTAGCTGCCCTTCGCCCACACCCGAGAACCTGCTCGATCCCCTTACGTCCCTCGCGCTTGCACATTGCTTGCATAACGTTGATTGCTGCGCTTGCTACCGTCGCGCTTACGGGCTGTGTGTCCACGTCCGAAACCGCCTTGGACGATGCCCAAGCCCCAAGAAAGCCCAACATCGTTCTCATACTTATGGATGACTTGGGCTACGCCGACCTCGGCTGCCAAGGATTTTTCACCGACATCCAGACGCCCAACATCGATTCCCTTGCCCGCGGTGGAGTTCGCTTCACCTCTGCCTACGCTACCGCTCCCGTTGGCAGCCCCTCTCGCGCCGCCCTCCTGACAGGTCGCTACCAGCAGCGCTTCGGGCACGAGCGCGACACCGGCAGCCTCACCAGAGTGATCAACGACAATATCGGCCTACCCGCCTCCGAACTCACACTCGCCGACATTCTCAAAGCCGAAGGCTACGCCACCGGCATCATAGGCAAGTGGCATCTGGGCGCTAACGACAGGTACCACCCCGTCAACCGCGGCTTCGACGAGTTCTTCGGCCATCTTGGCGCTGCGCATTGGTATACCGTATGGGATGACCACAACTGGGGCCCCATTTATCGGGGAATGGCTGCCGCCCGTGGCGACGACTACCTAACAGATGCTTTCTCCCGAGAAGCCGTCTCGTTCGTTCAGCGGCATCATGACGAGCCCTTCCTTTTGTTTCTCGCCTACAACGCCGTCCACGCCCCTCTGCAGGCGCCCAAGGAGCATCTCGAGCGCTTCTCCTACATAGCTGACGAAAGCCGCCGCACGCTCGCCGCAATGCTCAGCGTTGCCGACGACGGCATCGGGCACCTTCTGCAGGCCCTTCGTCGGTCGGGCATCGAGCGTGACACCCTCATCTTCTTCATGAGCGATAATGGCGGAGACCCCGGGACGAACGCATCCCGCAATGACCCCCTCCGCGGCGCTAAAGGGTCTCTCTACGAAGGCGGCATCCGCGTCCCATTCATCCTACGTTGGCCTGCCGCAGTCCCCGCCGGCCTTGTGTACGACGAACCAATCTCCACCCTCGACGTCTTTCCCACTGCCGTTGCGGCCGCTCGCGTGAAGCTACCCAGAGACCGCATCTTCGACGGTGTCAATATCGTCCCATATGTTACCGGGGAGAACGAGAACTCGCCCCGTGACGCTCTCTACTGGCGTTGGGGAGACCACTTCGCCATGCGAAGAGGGCAGTGGAAGTTGGTGAAATCCGGCCGGTCAGAGCCCGCCCTCTACGATCTCGACGCCGACGTCGGCGAACGCGATGACCTCGCCCAGAACGAAGCCCGGCTCGTGAAGAAGCTCACTGCCGAGTACGCACGATGGCAGCAGCAAATGGCTGAGCCCCTCTGGCTTGCACCCGGTCAGGAGCCCCCAAGGAGGAACACGCGTTAGAACGCGCCCCGCGCCCGGCCTTGGCAATCACCCCCCTAAATGAGGTACCATCGGACATGGAAAACGCCGCACTCTTGGCCGCGCTCTTTTTCGCTCTTTTCAGTGCATCAATCTCTGCTCAGGAGGGACCTCGACGCATGACGAATCCCCGCAATCCCATCAAGCCGTTGGCCGGCAGGATCGAACACTACGTCTCCAAAATGGACGGCCAACGGCGACCTTACGCCGTCTGCGTGACCGGGGACACCGGTGCGCCCAAGCCGGTGATCGTCGAGGTCAGCCCGGGTGGAACCGACCTCGAGAAGGGCGTCAAGACGACCGAGAACATCGCCGGAATCGCTGCCAAGTATGATCAATCCTGCATCGCCGTCCGGCCCACGGGCCGAGGGCCCGGCTCGGTGAACCAGAATTACGGCGAGGTCGACACCCTCGAAGCCATCGACGACGCCATCTCCAAGTTCGGCGGCGACCGCAGCCGCATCTCCATAACCGGCGGCTCCATGGGTGGCGCTGCAACATGGTATCTCATTTCCCACAATCCCGACCTTTTCGCCGCAGGCGCTCCCTTCTGCGGCTACTGCGACTATCGATTGTGGGAGAAGCCCGGCGGACTCACTTTTCACATGCACGAATGGGAAGAGCCTTCCTGGAAAGCACGCTCGGCCGTCTTCCTCGTCGAAAACTTTCACCACACCCCCATGTGGATCATCCACGGCGAATGGGACCGCTCCGTCGGAGGCGGCGTTCCCGTCGAGCATTCCCGCCGGATGGCCCGCCTCTTGGAAGACAAGGGCTTCGACTGCAAGTACACCGAAGTTCCCAAAACCGGCCACGGATGCAAGAAGCCCGAAATCTGGGAAGGGGTCATCCATTGGCTTCTCCAGCAGGAGAAAGCTCAAACGCCCAACCACGTCTCCCTTGCCACATTCGAGCTGCGTCACAATCGCTCCTACTGGGTCAGCATCGACCAGCTTCAGCTATACGGCGATCGTGCTCTCGTCGATGCAAACCTGCTTGACCGCAGCGAAGTGCAGGTCAGGACCGAGAACGTCCGCACACTATCCCTCGGCCCGGTCCCCGACGCTGCTGCCGTCTCCGTCATGGTTGACGGTCAGGCTGTCGCCCGCGCCGACCTCATTCACCGCGCCGCATTCCGGCGCGACGCCTCAGGCAAATGGTCACTCGCCGAACTCGACCTCTCCCGCGAAAAGCACCACAGTTCCTCCGGCCCCATCGGCGACCTATTTCACGATAACCTCATACTCGTCCCCGGCACCTCGGGCTCCGACGCCGAGACGTTCTTCCTCGACAACGTCAGCCGCAATGCGAAGAGGTTCTACCAAAGCCGCAACGGCGGCGTCCATCGCGGCGGCATTATGGGCGATAACAACGTCGACCTGCCCATTATCCCCGACTCCGACCTCTCCGAAGACAACCGCAAGCAGAACAACCTCCTTCTCTACGGAACCTACTCCACCAATTCAATCCTCAAGCTTTACGAGGGTCGCCTCCCGCTCGAGTTCCACGAGAAATCCATCGACGTCTGCGACAAGACCTTCTCCGGCGACAGGGCCGCCGTCTTCGCCATCTTTCCGCATAACGAAAATCCCGACCGCTGCATCGCCGTCCACGGTGGCGTCACCCCCGACGCCGTCACCTGGGGCAGCCATCTGGACATGCAGCTACTGCCCGACTACATTGCCTACTCCGGCGGCGACCTCCTCGCCTGGGGATTTTGGAACAACCACTGGAAATCCCAGTAGGGCAGGGGACACAGGCATCCATTTGCTGCTGTCTCCGCCCTTCCCCTGTGCTACAATGCCTCCTCCCGCGCGCATGACAAGAGAGGTGCAACATGACCCACGCCAAGATTACGATCATCGGCGCTGGCAGCTATCTCTGGGGGCCGCAGTTCCTCGTTGACTTTATGCTCACCCCGGAGCTTACCGACGCACAGCTGGTCCTCCACGACATCGACCCCGACGCTCTCGACCTCGTCTATCGCTTCGGACAACTCGCCAAGGAAACGCTCAACTCGTCTCTCACCGTCACCCAAACGCTCAACCGCGACGACGCCATCCGCGACGCCGACTACGTGATTCTCACTATTTCCACCGGCGGCCTCGAAGCAATGCGCCACGACCTCGAAATCCCCGCCGGGTACGGCATCATGCAGCCCGTCGGCGACACCGTCGGACCGGGAGGCATCTCCCGTACCTTGCGCAACGTTCCCGTCGTCGCCGACCTCGCGCGCGCCATGCAGCGCCTCTGCCCCGACGCCTTGCTCATCAATTACTCCAACCCGATGACCACGCTCACACGAACCGCCTGCCGCACATCCACCGTCAAGTGCATCGGCCTTTGCCATGAACTCCAGGGAACCTACGCCGTCCTTCGCAAGACCTTCGACCTCCCTCAAGAGACTGCGTTCGAGTCCATCACCGGCGGCATCAATCATTTCACCTGGATTCTCAAGCTCATCATCGACGGCGAGGAAGGCTTCGCACTCATTAGGTCCCGTCTTCCCCGCCTCCCCGAAGCTGCTCGAAAAAGCCTCAAGCTCCGCCTCTTCAACATCCACGGTATCCTTCCCGCCGCCGGGGATCGGCACATAGCCGAATTCCTCCGAAACGTCATCACGCCCGCTTCCCAACACGGGGCCGAATTCGGCATCAAGCTCACCTCCATCGCCGACCGCGAGAAATGGCGCACCGATGGCTGGCCATCAAACAACATCACCGGGATGAATCAGATCACCAAAGTGGTCAAAGAAGGAGGCGACTTCGCTCCGAGGAAATCTCACGAGACCCTTACGCAGATCATCGCCGCGTTGGAAACCGGCAAGAGCGGCGTCTTCAACATCAACATGCCCAACGCCGGTCAGATCGACGGCCTCCCCCGTGACGTCGTGGTCGAAACGATGGCCCGCATCGCACGCGGCCGCATCACCCCTGTCCCCGTCGGCAACCTCCCGCCATCCATCGCAGGGATAGTCAATCAGCACGTCCACAATCAGGAACTGACCGTCGAAGCTGCCCTCGCCGGCGATCGCCGCCTTGCCCTCCAGGCCCTAGTCAACGATCCCCTCGTCACCGACCTCACCACCGCCGCCAAGATGCTCGAGGAACTTTTGGAGGCCAACCGCTCCCACCTCCCCCAGTTCTTCTAGCAGCAGCCCCTCCCGCCAACCGCACGTCGCTACGACTCCCCGCCCTTCACTCTCTCCGCCGCTGCCCTGCACATCTCCGCGAGTCCTGCGTTCGTGACCGTCTCCGAACCCCACACCGGATCGTCCGGTGGTTTCCGCTCTAGGATCTTAATCGCGTCCGTATATAGCCGAGCCGCCCTCTTACCGTGCCCCGCCCGTCTTTCTGCTTCGGCCATGTAGTATCTGGGAAGCGCAAACTCCCTGTCCAGTTCTGCCGCTTTCTCGAAGCTCGCCACCGCTTCTTCCATCGAACCCCTGGACCACTGCACAAGCCCTATCACACAGTGCGCCCCCGCGTACCCGTCATCCAGCTCCAGCGCCTTCGTCGCCTTTCGCACCGCCTCCTCGTATTCGCCCCTGTCTGCGCACTGGCGCGCTTCCTCCGTCAGTGCCCGCGCTGTCTCACCGGCTGTGCGCTCTGGTTCTCTCGCTGGGGCTTTCTTTCTGATCGGGCGCTTCATCTCCCTGGTCTCGGCTGGTGGCCTTTCCGCCGCCGCGACCCCAACTTGGTTCACCCGCTGGCCTGCTCTCATCGGCTTCCGGTATATGTACGCGCCCGAAAGGAAAACCATCTCAAATCCCGTCTCCGCCTGATCCAGTGTCTCAGAATGTCCCACCACCACGAATCCTCCAGGGACCAGCGCCCTAAAGAACCGTGTCGAGATGTCGTTCACAATCTCGTCCGAGAAATAGATGAACACATTCCGGCAAAAGATGATATCGACCCCGTTGGGTGCCGATATCGGAAATGGGAACGTTGGCTCCAGAAGGTTGTGGTACCGGAACTCCACCATCCGCCTTATCTCGGCGGACAGCACGTATCGGTCCCCCTTCCGTGTGAAGTACCGCTCCAGATATCCAGGCGGCAGAGATCTCACCGAACGCTCGTCGTACTCTCCCGCCCGCGCCGCCTTCAGCGAGTCCTCATTGATGTCCGTGCCCAGTATCCTGAATGCCTCGTTCCCGAATCGACTCCTGTTATCCTCTATCACCAGCGCCAGGCTATACGGTTCCTCACCTGTCGCGCACCCGGGGCTCCAGATGGTGATCGGCCTTGATTTCTGCCCCGACGCAACTCCCTCATCCCGCGCCGCCAGCACCTGCGGCAGCAAGTCATCCCGGAACGCCCACATGTGATTCGGCGTCCGGAAGAAGAAAGTCTCGCCCACGGTCAGAACCTTCACCAGCTCCCTGAACTCCTGGTCCGCCATCCCCCGGGCGGTCAGCCTGCTGAAGTACTTGTCGATCGATGGGTCGCCCGCCGCCCGCGATCGCGCCGCCACAGCCCTCATCAGATCATCCAGCCTGCTTTCCGATACTCGTAGCCCCGACCGTTGCAGCACGTGAAATATCTTCGACAAGCCCTCTCGGATCGCCGTCTCCGACGGACGCCGGTGCCGCTCGATCGCGTACCTCAGCGCCCTCACCACTCGGTTCCCGTCCGCTTCTCCTTTCGTTAGATAGTCCTGCGCGCCTTGGCGCACCGCCTCCACCGCCAGCGTCTCATCACCCAACCCGGTGAGCACCACAATCGGCACCCCCGGCGCCTCCGAATGCGCGTCAAGAAACGTTTCCAGCCCGTGGCTGTCCGGCAGCGAAAGATCCAGCAGCACCGCGTCGAAGTGCTCCCTCTTCAATCGCCGGAGCGCGTCCGCCAGACGGTCCACGTGTACCAGCCAGAACTCCCCGCCCCCAGCTTCCCGAATACCCTCCTGAACCAGACGGACATCCCCCGGATTGTCTTCTACCAGGAGCACCCTTATCGTCTTATCACCCATCGTCTGCGCCGTTCATCCTCTTGGGGGTTTATCAATGCTCTCCACAAGCTCCTTCAGCGACCTGACCCGCGCCACCAGCCGATCCAACTCCAGTGGCTTCACGACGTATCTGGTGGCGTGCAAACCGTAGCTCCGAACGATCTCCTGTTCCGCCTCCGACCCCGTGAACACCACCACCGGGATGTCTTCCAGGTCTTTGTCGGCCTTGATCTCCTTGAGCGCCTCCAGCCCGTCCTTCCTTGGCAGGTTCAGATCAAGAAGTATGCAGTCCGGCCTCACCGAATGCGCGTACTTCCCCTCACCCCGCAGAAATTCCAGCACCTCCTCGCCGTCTCCCACCACGCGCAAGTTGCTTAGAAGAGCCGCCTCCTTCAGGGCCTCTTCCATCAACCGTACGTCTCCGGGGTTGTCTTCCACCAGCAGTATCTCTATCGGCCTTGCACTTGGTTCCTCGTTCACGCCGCTCTTCCTCCCGCTGCCGGAAGCGTGAAATAGAACGTCGAGCCTTTCCCCGGCTCCGAACTCACCCAGACCCTTCCTCCATGCCTCTCCACGATCCGCTTGCAGACTGCCAGCCCTATGCCCGTCCCCGAGTATTCCGCCCCGTGCAGTCGCTTGAATACCACAAACGCGCGCTCCGAATACTTCTCATCAAACCCGATCCCGTTGTCGCTTACCGAGAATACCCATTCTCCCCCTTCACGCTTCGCCGACACATGGACCCGGGGTGGGGCCTCGCCCCGGAACTTGATAGCGTTCCCGATCAGGTTCTGAAAAATCTGCACGAGCTGCGTTGGATCTGCCACCACCGTCGGCAGTGCATCGTGGGTGACTACCCCCTCACTCTCCTCGATTGCTGCCTCCAGGTTCGTCAGTGCGTATTCAAAAGCGCTCTCGCTGTCGGTCGTTTCGAATTCCCTCCCGTGCGTCCCTACGCGAGAGTATGCCAGAAGATCATTTATCATCTTCTGCATCCTCCGCGACCCGTCCACCGCGTACCCGATGAATTCATCCGCATCCTCATCCAGCTTGCCCTTGTACCGCCGTTCAAGTAGCTGCATGTAGCTCGCCACCATCCGGAGCGGCTCCTGCAAATCGTGAGACGCGACGTACGCAAACTGCTCCAGATCGGCGTTCGACCGCGCCAGCTCTGCCTCCGCCAGCTTCCGCTCCTCCACCTCCTTAGCCAGATCATCCCGCGACACCGTCGTATCCTTAAGCTGCGCCGTCATCTCGTCGAACGCCCTCGACAGCTCCCCGATCTCGTCCCTCGCGGCCGTGCCGACCTTGTGATCCAGATCCCCGCCTCCTATCATTTCCGTGCCCTTCCGCAGCCTCTCTATGCGCTTCGAAAGCGACACCGAGATTGCCCCCCCAATCGCAACTCCCACCACCGCCACCAGCAGAGACGTCATCCATATCCTTTCCCTCAACTCCGCCGCCGGCGCGAATCTGCTCCGCATGTCGTTCTCCAGCAGCAAAATCCAACCAAGCCCCTCGAAGTCCCGGTATCCGCTCGAACGCGCGTATGCGCAAAGTATGTCTCCCTTCTCCGGATCCTCCCGCACAAACGTGCCTGTCTTGTACATCGGCACCGGCGAATCTACATCTCCGGACAGCAGGTGAGACGCATCCTCGAATAACGTGAAGTCCTCCGTCGAATAGATCACTCTCTTGTCCGCGCTCAAGAGCCTATACACCCGCGCCTCTCGCGGCTCGTCAATGTATATTGATTGCGCCTCCGTTATGATGTTAATTGCCTCTTGGATGTTCAGTACCACCTTCAGCACCCCCATGAACTCCCCGTCCTCGTCTTCGACCCGGATCGCTATGTCCGTTGAGTAGACCTCCGCGCTCTGGTCATACTCTACGTCCTCCACGATCACCCCCTCCGCCCGGGCCCCGTGCCACCAACTCTCGTCGTCCTGGCGGTAGTCCGTGGTCCTTCCCGACTGCGCCACGTTCGCCCCGTATTTGTTCGTAACAAAAAGCTCTCCCGCCACTGCGTACCCGTACTCATACCTGTAAAACTTCAGAACATTCCTGAACTCCTCCGACAGGCTGTTACCCATCAACTCCCGCATCAGGGGCGTCATTCTCCGCGGCGTCGCAGTCCACTCCGCATCCTTCTCGTCGATATAGCTCCGTACGTCCTCCAGTTGCTCAAAATCCCAGTTCGACCGCGCCACCGTCTCCTGCAGCAGCCCAGTCTTCGTGTAGGCTTGGAACTGCTCTATCCTCGCATACATGTGCCTATCCACATCCGCGATGAGCTGACGCGCCAGGCGTCGCGACACCCCCCCGATCGACTGCCTCAGCGCATCCTGGCCCGCTCCCCCGGCGAAATACCCCACAAGCGCTATCAGCAGCGCAACCGCTACATAGCCCAGTGTGAGCTTGTAGATGATCCTCATCTCCACCCCCAGGGACTACTCACAGGAAATCCGCTTTCCGGCACAAAAGTTCCTTTCTCCCACCTGCTCAGATGATAGCCTTCTCGAACGATAAATCAAGCAAGCCCTGCCGTTGCCTCATACGCCCCCGTTCGCCTCCGATCTGCCTTCCCCCGGCCTCTAGCGTTCACGCGCCGACTCCCTCAACAACTCAAACCACCCCTCGAACCCCATCCCCTTTGTCGCCGACGTCTCGTATATCCTCACCCGCGGCCGTGCGCGCCGCAAGTCCTCCTTCACTCGCTCAACGTCGTACGCGCAGTGCGGCAAGAGGTCCATCTTATTGATGAACACCACGTCCGTCCGAAGGAAGAGCGCCGGATACTTCCGCACCTTCTCGTCTCCCTCCGGAACGCTCAGTACCCCCACCTTCATGTTCTCGCCCAGATCGAACGTCGACGGGCACACAAGGTTTCCCACGTTCTCGACAAACAGAAGATCCGCCGCCCCCAAGTCCACCTTACTTAGCGCTCGTCTCACCATCTGCGCATTCAGGTGGCACGTCCCGCCGGTCTCTATCGGAACCGCCCTCACTCCTTCCTCCGTCATCCGTTCCGCGTCCAGTGCCGTCTTCACATCGCCAACTATCACCGCCACTCGTCCCCCGAACTCCCTCGCCGTTCGTTGCAGTATCGACGTCTTTCCGCATCCCGGCGAACCTATCATGTTCATCACAAAAACGCCCTTCTCCTCGAACAAAGTCCGGTTCTCCGCCGCAATCCGGTCGTTCTCGCTCTGCGCCGAACGCTCGACCCTAATCTTCCTCATCTTCCTCCACCTCGATAGACTCCACCGTGACGTCCTTGCCTCCCAGGATCTCGCGCTCGAAACCGCCGCACTCCGGGCACGGCTCGAACATGCTCGCTGGCTCGTACTCCTTCCCGCAATTGCACCGGACCCTCGCGGGAACTCCCTCGATCCTCACCTCCGCACCCTCGACCCCCTCCTGGTTCAGCATCAGCTTCATCCCGAACTCCAGCGCCTCCACGCTCGCGCTCGAAAGCGCACCCACCTTTATGTTGATGGCACGAAGGTTCTCCCTGCTCGCACCGGGAGTAGATAGCACCGCCCGCACAATCCCTTCCGATAGCATTAGCTCATGCATGATAGATGGATCATAGCAGAATCAGCCCCCGGCCCCCACCCGGTAACCCTTACGCGCCCCTATTTGCGGCCCTCACCCCTTTATCGACAAGGCATCCAACACCTTCTCATACGCTGTGTTGTCTCCCGCCGACACCCCCCATTTCGCAATATCCAGCGCCGTCCAGCCATTTGCCGCCTTGATCTTCTGATCTGCCCCGTTCTTCACCAGGTGTTTCACCACTTCCGGATGTGCCCCCATCGCCGCATCGTGCAGCGGCGTCCTCCCCGCGTTCGTCCTCGCGTTCACATCAGCGCCTTTATCCAGCAGCTCCGCCCCCACCTCTTTTCGCCCCGCGCCCGATGCCACGTGCAGCGGCGTCTCCCCGTTATTGCTTCTTGCATTCACCTCCGCACCCTTCTGCAGAAGCAGCACCGCCACCGCTTCGTTAGCCGCTACGTGCAGCGGCGTCCGCCCGTCCTTATTCGTCGCATTCACGCCCGCGCCCTCGCCCAGCAGCCTTTCCACTTCCTTCGCGTCACCCTTCGCTGCCGCCACGTGCAGCGACGTATCCCCGGGCCCCTTCTGTACCTTTACCGGCGGCTTCGGAATCCTCAGGAACGTCCCGCACGCGGGGCACTTCGTCTTTCGTCCGGCATCCTCTCCCCGCACGGTAAGAACCTTGAGACACTTAGAGCACTTGAACTTGATCTCCATCGCCATCCCCCAAACCTAATCTCAAAGTCTCCATCCCGCGCCGGAATCATCCCACCTCGCAGTTCCGTTGTCAAGCCACTCCCACCTTTTCCGCGCTTGAACCACCCGCGCCCGCCGGTTATAAGACTTCCGGCAAAAAATCACGGAGCCGCGCTCTCATGAATAGCAGGGAACGAGTCGAACGCGCCATTCACTTCGGCACCCCCGACAGGCCCCCCATCTCACACGCCATCCTTCCGTCCGCCCAGTACCACTACGGCGACGCCCTCAAGCGAATCACCGACTCCTTCCACGAAGACTTCGGCTGGCATCTCCTTCTCGATTTACCCCGAGACAAATTGCCCCCTCTTTACAAAAAAGGCACGAACGTCGACGATTTCGGCACGGTCTGGAAAGTGACCGTCGAGGGCCGCTGCGGAATCCCCATCCAATTCCCCATCGCCGCCGACTGGTCCAACTACCACGACTACCGCTGGCCTCCCGCCTTCAGCGCCGGCGTCCCCGCCTATCGCCTCTACAGCGGACACATGACCGGAACCAGCGACGAATACTACGCTAGGGGAGGGTGGATCACCTTCTTCGAGCAGATGCAGCAGCTACACGGCTTCGAGCCGCTTCTCATCGACCTCGCCACCGACCGGCCCGAACTCTACCGCCTTCGCGACGACCTGCTCCGCTTCAACCTCGACTGGATCGACCGCTGGCTCACTCTCGACTACCAGGGCCTCCACTTCGCCGACGACTGGGGAACCCAGACCAACCTCATGATATCCCCCGCCAAGTGGCGCTCATTCTTCAAGCCCGCCTACGCCGCCATGTTCTCCAAAACCAAATTCGCAGGCCTCGACGTCTGGTTCCACAGCGACGGCGACATAATCGACATCATTCCCGACCTAATCGAACTCGGCGTCGACGTTCTCAACTGCCAGGCTTCCGTCATGGACGTTCGGAAGCTCAAAACCTTCGCTGGCCACATCTGCTTTCGCACCGACCTCGACCGCCAGAGAATCCTCCCCTACGTCTCCCCGCCCGAAGTCAGAGAGCACATCTTCCGGCTGTTTCATGACCTCGGAACCCCCCAGGGCGGCATCGTCGCCTGCGGCGAAATCAGCGAAGACGTCCCCCTCCCAAACATCCAAGCCATGTACCAAGCCTTCACCGACTTCACCTGGTAACCTGCCCCGCACCCCGCCAGCTCCCTGTCCGTCCGTGGTGTCCAGACTCTACCCGTCCTTTCGCAATGACAGAATGCGACCACCATGATGTTGCACGTCTCCATTTTTCAAGTAAGATCGCTTGTGTCTCGACCCTATTCGATCGGCTCGACAGTATTCTTTGTAGCTCTCTAGCCAGCTCCGCCGCGGAGCGTAGAAGGCCTTGAGCGTCTGAGAGGGAAATGCCTTTGTGGCAGATGTCACCATTTCAGCCGCAGATCGATGATGGATATGGCTGGATGGCGGAATCGTACAAAGAGGCCGGGGACCGGGTTCTAGACTTCCCGCGTCCAAGACAGCTTGTCGGCATTGAGTGCCCAACATGCTTCTTATACCGTCACTCCATAGAACTCTATTTGAAGTCACTCATCGTAGTCCTGCACCGAACCCTCGAACTCCCATTTGGCGATGTTCCCCATGACGCAGGACCGAAGGTTCGCTGCGGGGACGGTTGGAGGCCGATTTACACGGTGCACCGGATTTCGGACCTCTACGCTCATTTCAGGGCACTGATTCGAGAGAATAAGGCCACGCTGGATGCAAATACACGAACCGATTGGTCGACCATTCCGGAGCAGCTCGACGAGTGGATGACCAGAGCAGGGGAAGCAGATCCGGGAAGCACTTTCTTCAGGTACCCAGTGACGTCAAGTCACGAGTGCGATGCGTTAAAATCACCCTGGGAAGAACTCGATAGTCCAGAGGCAATCTTGAAGGTGGGGCTGGGCCAAGCTCCTATACATGCCTTGCTTATCCTCAATGAGGAAGAAGAAATCGTGCGGGCATACAAGTGTTGCCATGATGTCCTCGGGGAACTCCAGTCCGTACTCAGGCAAGCTGCAGAAGCGCTCTCCGTCGTCCATTTCGCCATACGCGCTGAACTAGCAGGCGGGTGGTGAAAGGAATCTGTTCCCGGAGGCGAGAGGGTCAATCAGTAGCTTCTTCATGACGTACTGCTTAATGCTTGCTGCAGTCGCCCACGCCATTCTCGCCGCGCTTCTCGTTGCTCATTGACCTCCCCAATTCCCACTGGTACGATGTAGTATGTAGAGCCAAATAGCGGAGAATCCGAATGGAGCGCAGGACGTTCCTCAAGTACGTGGCTTCGGTTCCGCTCGTGTCGGCGCTGCCGCGCTTTGCCTTCGGCGAGCAACCTGGCAAAGCCACGGTTGCCGTCGCCCGCGACGATTCATTCCAGCCTAACGCCATCGAGCGCGACGCCGCTCGTCAGGCGCTCCGCCGCGCAGTGACAAGTCTCACAACCAAGGAAGACCCCGAAGCGGCATGGGCCTCTGTCTTCAAGCCCGACGACGTCGTCGGAGTGAAGCTGAGCTGCCTCGGCGGCCGCCAAATCTCTCCTCAGCCCGAACTCGCCTTCGCTCTCGCCGATGAGCTCCACCAGTTCGCCCGCATTCCGTACAAGAACATCATTCTCTGGGATCGTTCCGACCGCGACCTCCGCCGCGCAGGCTACAAAGCCGCCCCCGCCACCGACTCATCGCCCACCATCGCCGGCACCGACTCCTCCGGCGGCTACGACTCCGACGTGACCCCCTGGGGCCCGCCCGACCAGAACTCCGGCTCCTGCTTCTCCAGAATCATCTCCTCTCACGCCACCGCGCTCGTCAGCCTCGCCGTTCTCAAAGACCACGACCTCGCCGGCGTGTCCGTTAACCTCAAGAACTTCTACGGAGCTATCCACAACCCCCACAAGTATCACGACAACAACTGCGACCCCTACATCGCCCAGCTCAACACCCATCCCTTCATCAAGAACAAGCTCCGCCTTTCCGTCACCGACGCCTCCGTCGGCCTCTACAACGGCGGCCCCTCCATGAAGCCCCAGTGGTCTTGGACCTACGGCGGCCTTATAATCGGCACCGACGCCGTCGCCGTTGACGCCGTCTGCGCTGATATAATAGAGAAGAAGCGCGCCGAAGTCGGTATGCCGCCGCTCGAAGGCGTTGGACGACCCACGAAGCACATTCAGACCGCCTCAACGCTCGGACTCGGCGTCGCCGACCTCAACCGCATCGACATTGTGGAGGTCTGAGGAGGAGCGGCTGTGTCAACAGACGTCACCCGCCGCGACTTTCTGAAATGCTCGCTCGCAGCCGGAGGCTGCCTGTTCGCTGGTTCCTCGCTTCTCTCAGCCCTCGCCCAGACCGACGACGAAGAGAAGAAATTCATCGCCCCCGCTCGCTACTTCGAAAAGCTCGACGCCAAGCGCATCCAATGCAACCTCTGCCCCCGCGAGTGTTCCGTAGGCGACCTCGAGCGCGGCGCTTGCGGCGTGAGGGAAAACCGCGACGGCGACTACCTCACCCTCGTCCACTCCCGCGCCTGTTCCGCCAACGTCGACCCCATCGAAAAGAAGCCGCTCTTTCATTACCTTCCCGGCACGCTCGCCTTCTCCATCGCCACCGCCGGCTGCAACATCGAGTGCCGCTTCTGCCAGAACTGGCAGATATCCCAGTTCCGCCCCGAGCAGGTCCGCAGCTTCTACCTTCCTCCCGCCGCCGTGACCCAAGCCGCCGCTTCCCACAACTGCCCCACCATCGCCTACACCTACACCGAGCCCGTGATCTTCTACGAGTACATGTACGACACCGCCGCCCACGCCCGCGCGAAGAAGGTCGGCAGCGTGATGATCTCCAACGGATACATCAAGCCCCAGCCCATGAAGGACCTCTGCTCCCAGCTCACCGGCGTCAAGGTTGACCTCAAAGCCTTCACTGACGACTTCTACGTCAAGTACTGCTCCGGCCACCTCAAGCCCGTGCTCGACGTCCTCGTCCTTCTCAGGGAAATCGGCATGTGGACCGAGATCGTCGTCCTTCTCATCCCCGGCCTCAACGACTCCCCCAAAGAGATTACCGAAATGAGCAAGTGGATCGTCAAAAACCTCGGCCGCGACGTCCCCGTCCACTTCACCCGCTTCCACGCGTCTTACAAGATGAAGAACCTTCCCGACACCCCGCACGAAACCGTCGAGCGTGCCCGCCAAATCGCGATGGGGGAGGGCATCAACTTCGTCTACACCGGAAACGTCCGCCCCGGCCATCCCGGCGAACAGACCTACTGCCCCGCCTGCAACGAGCTTCTCATCAAGCGCTTCAGCTACCACGTCCTCGAGAACCGGATCCAGTCCGGCAAATGCCCCAAATGCGGGGCCCAAATTCCCGGCATCTGGGTCAACCCCCTTGCCTGATCCTTGTCCCTCCGCTCGTCCTCAGCATTCATCTGTCCCAATCACGTCCCGCCGATAGACGCAAGCCGCTCCATCGCTTGGTCTGCATAGAGTGAATCAGGATACTTCGCCATCAGAAGCTGGTAGATCTCGCACGCCGCGCCCGCATCTCCCAGTTCAACCCTCTGCGTCTCTCCCATCAGGTACATGGCCCTCGGCGCGCACACGCTGTCAGGATACTGCTCCACAATCTGCTGGTAACCTGCCAGTGCCTCGGTGTAGTATCCACCTTGCTGCAGGTACTCGGGCACACGTATCGCGAATTCCGCAGCCGTCACCATGTCCGAACGAGCCTCGAGAACCTCTCTCATGAACTCCGCCGCCTCGTAGTATCCCCCCTGTGCCGCCTTCGCCTTGGCGACGATCTCGACGGCCCCCATGTATCTCGAATCGCTCAGCCAATCGTCGCCCTTAATATCCCCGAGACAGGACATCGCAACCGCCTCAGCCAGATCGTAGTTCCCTGTCGCCATCAACACTCCTGCGGTGCATATGAGCGTCGACGAGCCGCCCTCGAATAGCTCGTCCACTTCCCACGGCGAAGTCACGATCGGAATGAGCCGAAGCGCCTCCGCGCTCACTGAGCCCTCCATTGTGCACAGCTCTTCAAGCCACGAGGCAAGCGCCTCCCCGTCCCCCGCGTCAAGCCCCCCCGACCTTAGGCCGCTGTCGAGGATGAACCCTAGCAGGTGGTCCGGCCATCCGTCCGATGCGACCTGTGCGAACACCAACTGCGCCTGCTCCAGATCCCCTGCCGCCATGTACGCATAGTACAGCCAGCGTCTCGCCTGCTTCTTGATCGCTTCATCCGCTTCGGACGCCAGTATCTCCTCGCCTAGCCGTATTCCTTCGGCGGGATCCCACATCGCAAACCTGTCCAGTAGCTCGCCCTTTGCGCACGCCGCGATAGTCGGATCCGGACAGCTCCTCGCCACCTCCTGAAGCATCGCGAACATCTTATCCCTGTCTACCAGCACCATCGACTTCGCCAGCGCCAGCGCAGCATCGTACGCCTCAATCGGCTTCCATGTTGCCTTCATGGCCGCCATGCATATCTCCCAACGCCGTTCCAGCTCTTCCTTCGACACGAACCTTGTATCCGGCGAACTCAGCAGTCTCCAGAACGCCAGGCTTGCACCCATGTTGTTAGGATCCTCCTCCAGAAGAGCCATCGCCCACTCCAGCCCTTCCGACACCTTCCCCGTCATGAAGCTGCAACCTGAAATCTTCCCCGCCGCCTCCAGCACCGCCGCCGAACGTGGGTACTTCTCTATGATTAGCTGGAACTGCGCAAGCGCTCCCACACGATCCTCCTTGCCCAACATCGCTATCCCCATCATCAAGTGTGCCAGTGAGAGCACGTCCTCGTCAGATCCCTCCGCTATGATGTCCGTCAGCATCGCTATGGCGTCGTCGTAGTGTCCCTCTCCCATCATCGTCTTCGCCAGCAGAATCCGCTCGTCCTTATGCGCAAGCGCGTGGGCGAGAGCTTCCCACGAGTAATCCTCCAGGTCCACCTCCTCGTCCAGCTCACCCCCCACCAGCTTCTTTGCCCGCGCAAGCATCTCCTCGTTCACAACGTCCGGTGGCACGTCTTCGCCCGATCCTGCCAGCTTCCTTGCCGCTTCCATGAGCAATGACGTCCCATCCGGAACCCCGGCGTAATCCGCCTTCCCAGTCAACACCGTCCCCTCTCCGCTCACTTCCCCCGCTGTGTCTTTCGTCCTTGCTTCCTTGGTTGCGTTCTCTGGGGCAGCCGCAGATTCGTTCTCCGATGGAATATCCGTCCCCCGGACTAGCAGGTAGCCAGTCCCGCCGACTGCCAGCAGAAAGAGCCCTACAGCGATCCCAGCTATCACTCCCTTCTTCGACATCACCAATCCTCCTCCGCTCAACACTCTCGTATGCTGTGCCGAATCCCCTCTGACGCTACTTCCATCTATAGAGTCATGATAACATCATGTCGGGACATGGAAACAGACATGCCCTCACAAGAGATACGCTTCCCAGACCACGATTGTTCCGAAAAACCTTGGAAAACCGCGCTTCACCCCATCATTGTTCCAGGGTCACAATTCCCCCCCATCACCTTGCCCGAGTCTCCCGGGCCACGTCTCCTCTCTGTGGAGTATGTTCCTAGCGACCGGCATCTTCCCCAGCAGGGCTGGCCGCCCGCGTCCCCAGGTATGGCGAGTCTGGAGGGGCTTCGCGGCTCAGCGTGAAATCGATGTCCTCTATGGACTGCCCTGCAGCGACGGAGAGGTCATAGAAAGGAGTCATCCAGGGGCTCCGCAGGATGTACGTTCGGACGTAGACATAGACCTGACCAGGCGGGAAGCGATACGACCACGAGCCGTCCTCACGTGAGAACGTGACTTGGCACGCCGCGCCGGTTCTTGGCCTCGCCGCCGAGTAGAAGGCGATGTCGATTGCCTCGAGCGGGTTGCCTTTGCGGTCGCTCACCCTTCCCGCAATGATTCCTCCCCTCGTTGCGATGACCTCAATATTCTCCCTGACTTCGCCGGGCTTGAGGTCTCTTACCTCAACTGCCGTAGCAGTCCACTCCGGCATCGCATCCCTGCAAGGACATTCGAATACTGCAAAAAGATTGCAGGCCTCCGCTGCAACTCCGAGCAACTCGAACCGTCCGTCTTCCCTCGTAACCGCCTGGGACCACGCGCTGGTCTCATGTCCCTGCGTACAAACCATCAGGCCCGAAATCGGTTCCCGCGTGTCTTCGTAGACTGCACTGCCGCGCAAGATGACTTCCCTCTGCATCTCCAATATGATGCCCTTCATTCCCGTCTGGACTCGAAACACCCGTCGCTCAGCACATCCTGGGCATGCGACGGCCAAAGTGCAATCGCAGTTCCGTGGGAGACCGGTCAGTATGAATTCCCCATTTCCATCGGTTCCTGCCCGAGGCGCCAGGTTTTCGATCTGCCAGAAACCGAATGTGTGGGTTTTCTTTCCTCCGCACCTGAAATGGTCCGCTGTGACTGTCGCTCCCGGCAGAGGCTGTCCGTCAGCGTCCATGACCCGCCCCTGGATTGACGCCTCCCGTCTCATAACGACCTTCATTGAAGTGTCCACGCCGGTGTGGCTAAGCCCATTTCCCCATACCCCAAAGCCCTCCTTCCGGATAAGCAGCATCCGAGAACGGTAATCGCTGACTGGAATGGGTTTGAGTACTCCCTCAATCCGGAACCTCCCTTCTGCGTCAGTCCGCGCAGTGACCAGCAACGGTTCCGACAAGGTGTCGTGGACCCGTTCCACCAGCACAACTTCGGCGTCCCTGACGGGGCGACCTGAGGAGTCATCAACCTGCCCGGTGAGATTGTGTCCGGCTGCGGGATCTTCGACACCGTTCGTCTCTCCCGCGAGACAGCATGTCGCCGCTCCTGCCACAAGAAGCATTGCCACGACCGTCGCAATCACTCTCCGCACCATCGCCGCTGCCCATCCCTTCACATTCACCATCCCTCATGCTCGGCTGGCTCCGGACGCAGGAGCTTCGCGTCCGCCATCCCTGTCTCAGAAGACCCATTATGGTCGGGAATCTGAACATTCACAACGGGATGGTCCTGACAGGAGATACGCTCTGAACCCGCTCTCCCTTCCATTGTCTTCTCTTTTTCATTTTTTGTACCCTCTCTTGAACTGTCATCGTCGATTGCCTACCATGCCCCTTCAGCCTCCGCGAGTCATCTTTGGAGCAGAACAATGCAGGATTCGGATTTCCTAAAGGGCAAAGCCCGGGGCGCGCTCCTGGGACTGGCCGCCGGCGATGCTCTCGGAATGCCCACTGAAGGAAAAGTCCGCCAGGAAATCGTCCAGCAATTCGGTGTCCTTGACAATTTCACCGACCGGCACGGCGGCGGAACCGACGACACGGAATACATGGTGCTCACGTCTCTCGCTCTGCTCCGCGGCAAGGGTGAGCCCGACCCCAAGCACATCGAAGCCGTCTGGCGGGAGAATATGCTGAGCCAGGACGAGTTCCTCCGCGGCGGAAAAAGCGAACGAGACGCGATCGACAACCTCAGGCGGGGCATGCATCCTCCGCAAACCGGACTCTTCGGCTCCATGCGTCTCAGTGACGGTGCTGCGATGCGGATCGCTCCTTGCGGTGTCTTCTGGCACGGCGACCCGCCCCGCGCCGCCGCTTCCGCTGAGGCCGACGCCTCCATCAGCCACGCCTACGACGGCATTTGGGGCGCGCAGGCTCTCGCCGCTTCCGTCGCGGCAGCCATGACGATGGAGAACCCCAACCCCGATGCCGTCATCGAAGCCGGACTTGCCCGAGTCCCTTCTGATTCCTGGATTCATTTCCGAATTCGCGAAGCGTGCGAGATTGCTCGCAGCGCCCCGTCCCTCGAAGAGGCCTACGACGACCTCATCGCCTCATGCATCTGCATCAGGGCATCCATCGTCGCCGAAGCAGTCGCCCAGGCCTTCGCCGTCTTCGCCAAGAACGGTGCCGACACTCACGCCGCCATTATCGGAGGCGCCAATCTTGGACGTGACGCCGACACCGTGGCCGCCATGGCCGGAGCTCTCGCTGGCGCTATGAATGGCGAACACTCCATACCCCAGCCTTGGCGCGACCGCGTTCGCATCGTCCAGGGGACCTGCATCCACTCAACCGCCGGCACCGATCTCGCCGATCTCGCGAATCGCTTGATCGACGCCCGCGCGAGCGCATAGACCCTCTTCTGCAATCTGTGCTTGGAGCGACCAATGCAGCGCCCGAACGTCTTATACATTCATTCTCACGACACCGGCCGCTACGTCCAGCCGTACGGCTTCGCAGTCCCAACACCGAACATCCAGGCTCTCGCAGAGGAGGGGGTCACCTTCACTCAGGCGTTCTCCTGTGCCCCGGTCTGTTCCCCCAGCAGGGCTGCCCTCCTCACCGGACAGATCCCTCACAGCTGCGGGATGTTCGGTCTGGTCAACCGTGGCTTTGAACTGAGAGACAGACACAAGCACATCGCCAATGTCCTGAGCGAAGCGGGATATCTCACTGTCTCCCTTGGCGTTCACCACGTCGTGCGCGACCCGCTCACCTGTGGGTACAAGAAGCGCCTGACTGTCGACTTGCACCACGACGGGACCAACAACGTCGCCAATGCGGCTGTCGAATTCCTCGGAAGTCCTCCTGAGCGTCCCTTCTTCCTCTCCGTCGGCTTCAGGAACACCCACGTGCCGTTTCCGGAGGTTGATGAGAAGGAAGCCCGTTACTGCGCTCCTCCCGCGCCTCTCCCCGACACCCCCGAGACCCGGAAGGACATGGCCGGATTCAATGCTTCCGCCCGTATCTTGGACCAAGGCATCGGCGAGGTCCTCTCCGCGTTCGAACGAAACGGCCTGGCTGAGAATACGTTAGTCATCTGCACCACCGATCACGGCATCGCCTTCCCCGCGATGAAGTGCAACCTCACCGACCACGGCATCGGCGTCATGCTGATCTTGCGCGGCCCCGGCGGCTTGCGCGGTGGCAGTGTGTCCGACGCCCTCGTCTCACAGATCGACCTGTTTCCCACCATATGCGATCTCGCGGGAATCGCTTCTCCCGATTGGCTCCAGGGAAAATCACTTCTCCCCCTTGTTGGCGGGCAGGCGAAAGAGATCAACGATGAGATATTTGCCGAGTCAAATTTCCACGCAGCATACGAGCCGCTCAGGGCCGTCCGCACAAGCCGCTGGAAGTACATCCGCCGGTACACCGAGCACCATCACCCGATCATGGCACAGATCGACGCCTGCCCTTCCAAGGACTTCATGTTTGAGCACGGCTACTCCAAAAGAGTTCTCGAAGCGGAGGAACTCTACGACCTCGTCTTCGATCCGAATGAGGCCCGCAACCTCCTGCACGACGCCGCTTACTCAAGCGTGCTTGACGAAATGCGCTCCCGGCTTGAAAACTGGATGAAGAGAACCGACGACCCGCTGTTGACCGGCCCCATACCCGTACCCGAGACCGCCGTTCTCAGCGACATCGAAGACTACGCCCACGCCGACGTCTGGAAGCGCAGGCCGAAGCCTTGGACATAGCTCCCCGCTGCTCTCATTCCCTTCGCTGACAAGGTTGCCTTCGCCCCCGGAGCTGTCCTCGTAGCTCATGTCTCTGGGTTGGGCTTTCTGAAATCCTCTTTCCGAAGCCCGTAGCGCCTCATCTTCTCGTACAGCGACCTCGGCTGGATCCCTGCGCGCTCAGCCGTTTCCCCGACGCGCCCGCCCGTTGCGTCCAGCAGCCCCGCAAAGTAGCTCCGCTCCAAGTCGGCTAGACCTTCCTCCCTCACCTCGCTCCACGGCCTCTCCAGCCACTGCCGGCCGAGACCCTCCCGGCCTCCGTCGATCAGCCTACCGGCCTTCACCCCCAGCCTCCCACTGGCTTGTGCTCTTACACCCTCGGGCAGATCATCCAGCGTCACCATCCTCCCGTCACACAGCAGCAGCGCTCGCTCGATGACGTTTACCAGCTCCCTCACGTTCCCAGGCCACGAGTAGCTCACCAGCGCTTCCCTCGCATCATCCGCTATTCCGTCCACCTGACAACCGACTATCGGCTGTAGATATTCAAGGTAGCTGTCCACTAACACCGGGATGTCCTCCCTCCGCTCGCGCAGAGGCGGAATCGTCAACGTCACCACGCTCAGCCTGTAGTATAGGTCCCGGCGAAAGTTCCCCGCCTCGACCTCCGCCTCCAGGTCCCTGTTGCTCGCCGCCATCAGCCGCACGTCTATCCGTATCGAACTCTCGCCTCCAATCGGTCGCACCTCACGCTCCTGAATCACTCGCAGCAGCTTCACTTGCAGATGCAGAGGCATGTCCCCTATCTCGTCCAGAAACACCGTCCCACGGTGCGCCAGTTCGAACCAACCACGACGAGCCCTCGACGCGCCTGTGAACGCCCCCTTCTCGTGCCCGAAAAGCTCGCTCTCCATCAAGGACTCCGGCAGCGCGCCGCAGTTCAGCGCGATGAACGGTCCCGCCGACCTCGGACCCTCGGCGTGGATCGCCCTCGCCAGCCGTTCTTTCCCCACACCCGTCTCGCCCAGTATCAGCAGCGATGTGTCGCTCGATACCATGCGCTCCACGACGTGTATGAATGTCTGCATAGCGGGACTTTCCGATACGAAGTCGGACAACTGAGGCTTGCCTATCTCACGTGCCTCCTCCAGCGTCTTACCTGCCACCGCCGCTCTCTTCTCTATGAAGGCAGTGAATACGTCCCGCAACGCCTCCGCGGACAATCGCTCGTTAAGCACCGCGTCGCACCCCGCCGCCAGAAGTCGCGCCCTCTGCTCAGCACTGTCCTTCTCCGACAGTACAATCACCGTGGGAGAATCCGGCAGTCCCCGCAGTGTGCTGATCATCTCCGTTTGTGGCTCCGGGATCACCGACCGCCCCAGCACTATCACGTCAGCGGACTTCCGGCTTATCCGTTCCCAAAGCTTCCGCGTCCCTTTGACGGTCTCCACCAGAACGTCATCTCGCCTCAGCGCTTGGTGCACCTGCCTTGCCAGCGAAGCCTTGGCAATCGCCACAACCACCCGAGTAAGCATGTGATACGTTACCTCCTACAATCTCACAGTCGGCAATAATACCTCCGATCTAATCGGAACTCAAGACTCCTCTTCGCTCTTCCGTTTTTTCCATCTCCTCAACGACCCCTTAACCGTAATTTGTGCGATATCAACGACTTGCGTCACTACACCTGGAGTTAGCCGCGTTCTGGCACGCTGTGTGCATATTCCGCTGGCAGAGCGAGCGGAAAGGTTCCGGTCGCACCAATCTGGTATGGCTCCCTACGAAATAAGGGAGGTGGCGACGATGGCAGGCAAGGGCAAGAAAAAGACTGGCGCAAAGGCCGCAAGCAAGCCGAAGGCTCCGAAGAAGCCCAAAAGGTAACTCGTAGCCTCTAGCCTGTGAGGTCTTGCTGCGTCAGCGTTGCCCTAGCAACCGTCTTCCCGTTGCCGCAGCGAAAGCCCTACGGTCGAGGAAGCGAGACACCTTAGAGTTCTAAGGGCAATCGACCAGGGGCTTCATCCCGCTTCTCCCACGACTTCGACAGCCGCAGTTCCCCTTGTCAAACACCTTCCCCAATCCCAAGCTTTTCCAGTCCTCGCACAAGACCGTTACGACGCCTTTCCTCATCCTCTCCCGGATGCGTGCAAAGCTTTTCAATCCCCGGCACTTCGCGACCCACCATCTCCAGAAACTCCCTGATCGTCATCACAGTCCCGGGCGTCAGATTCATGTGCGCAAACAGCCGCCGGTCCAGATCGTCGTTGTATTCCTGCTTCGATATTGGCGGATCAACTTGGCTCAGAACATCATCGCACAACCCGTCCGACCCCAGGTGCTTGCACGGCAGACAAATCTCATCCGCGCCAACCACGAATCTCACCCGCAGCTCCGTATTCGACACGACCGCCTCCGCCACACTGTGCACTGCGTGTCCGTACGGGTGAGGCCTGAACTCCACGTCGTGACCGTGGCTCGTCACGATGTCAAGAAGGTGATGTGGTCGCAGCTTCATCAGCGTCATGGCTTCGTCCTTTGTCGCGTCCTTATGCTACCACCATCTGCCCGCCGGTCAATCGGCTTCTCCGCATTCCCCCTCTTGAGTTCCCAGACGCAGTCGTCTACCATCTCCGCATCGAGTCACGCGGACCGCACTCCCGGTGTGCGAAGGATAATGTCATGAGACCGCAGATCGACGGCGAATGGTGGCAGATAGCCGCCAATCCTGATCTTGGAAAATACAACTCGCCCGACCAGCAGCCTGTCGACTTCGCCGTGTGGCAGGCGGCGGACGGAACCTGGCAGCTTTGGTCCTGCATTCGCCATACCGCATGCGGCGAGAAGACCCGCTTGTTCTATCGCTGGCAGGCCGGGAGCCTCACACAATCGCTCTGGGACCCCGTGGGGATCGCCATGGAGGCCGAGCCGGACCTCGCCGAAACCTCCGGCGGACTCCAGGCTCCTGACGTCATCGAGCATCAGGGAACCTATCTCATGTTCTACGGCGACTGGAGCCGCATCTGCCTTGCCACCAGCCGCGACGGAAAGCTCTTCACCCGCACGCGGAACCAGAAAGGCCAACCGGATCTCTTCTCAGGGCCCTTCACCAACACCCGCGACCCCATGGTCCTCAAGATCGGACACACGTTCCGCTGCTACTACACCGGCCACCGAGAGTCCGGAAATCCTAAGGCCGCCGTCTTCTGCCGCACCTCTGATGATCTGCTCCACTGGAGCGAACCCGTCACAGTCGCCGCAGGCGGAGCCCCCGCTCGCGAATCGAAATGGCACGGCGGCGACTGCGAATGCCCCTTCGTCGTCGAATTGAGCGGCCTATACTATCTCTTTCGCAACCAGCGATACGGCCTCGACAACCTCAACATTCAGTATTGCTCTCCCGACCCTCTCTACTTCGGCGTGGACGACGACAGCCTCTGCGTCGGCACGCTCCCCGTCGCCGCTCCCGAGATAATTCACCACGATGGGCAGCACTACATCGCCGCCTTGCTCCCAACCCTCGACGGCATCCGCATGGCCAAGCTCAGTTGGCTCCCGTCCTAGCAGGCTTAGCAGCCATCCTCATGTCCGTTGCCAAACCCCCGTCACTCTTCGCGGCGCATCCCCCCAGTCACCTCGCAGCCACGTGCTCTCCGGGAATCGTATACTCGTGCCGATCGCACATCAGCGCGTTTCTCGGATCGTGCCTCTCATCCCTCCACGTCGCCACCGCCTCGCCCACAAACCACGTCCGCTTCTCGAACGGAATCTCCTTGATCACGCGGCACTCGATTCCCGCCGAACACTCGGCGATCCCCACGGCCTTGACCTCCGCCCTCTTCCTTCGACTTAACCCCGCCGCCTCGAACTTGTCATGATCCCTCCCCGATAGCGAACCGCATATCTTCACCGCTTCCACCATCGAAACGTCCGGGACGTTCACCACAAATTCGCCCTCATCTCTCAGCAGCGAGTACGTATGTCGCGCGTGTGCCACCCCAATCCCAATTCGCAGCGGCGAGAACGTCAGGTACACCACCTGATTGATCGTTATGATGTTCGTCCGCGTCGTCACCAACACGATCGGAAACGGCGGAAACATCTCCAGCACACTTCTCGAATTCCTCACGGGGATTGCTTCTCCTGGCACCACACCCGCTCCCTTCGTACGTTCGTCAGACATATGATACGGCGGCCGACAGCCGCCCGCCGCAGATTCTCTCTCGCCCCCGCCTTCCGCGCAACCACCTCCTAACCACCATCTCCGCTGCACGCTTGAACTCTTCGCGGCGATGGTCTACGATCTCCGTCCACACAACCTTCGTCCAGGATGGAGACCGACATGAAAGAATCGCAGATCGCCATCAACTCCGTATCGACCGCCGAAGCGGCGCTCGAAGAAACCGTCGCCGCATACAGCGAGGCGAGCTTCACGAACGTCGAGTTCCCGCTCAGCCGGGTCAAAGCCTATCTGGACCGCGGGCACAGCATACAAGAAACGAAGCAGTTGCTCGATACCCATGGCATGCGTTGCATCGGCGGATTCGAGACTGTCATCGAGTGCTTCTCTTCCGCTGAGAGCCAACAGGGCAACCATGCGAGGGTCGTCGAGAACGCCCAGCTTCTGTCGGAACTGGGCGCAACCATCCTTGTCGTCGGCACCGATGGCCCGCCCAACCTGAAAGACGTACCGGACCCTCTCGATCAGATAGCGCGCGTATATGGCGACGTCGCCGCGCAAGTGGAACAGTATGGCGTCACCCTATGCCTGGAGTTCAACTGGTCGCCCGTCGTGAAGTCCGTCAGAGCCGCATGTGAGGTTGCCCGCCGCTCCAAGAAGGACAACGTGGGCGTGCTCTTCGACACCGCGCACTATCACTGCACCCCAAGCAAGCTCGACCAGCTCAACGCTGACAACGTTCCCTACATCAGGCACGTCCACGTCAACGACATGCGCGACAAACCGGGCGAACTCTGCGACTGCAACGCCGACCGCGTCCTTCCCGGCGACGGGTGTCTGGATCTCAATCAGATTCTCAGCACTATCGAGCAGCACGGCTACAACGGATACTTTGCGATAGAGATGTTCAACAAGGCGCTTTGGGATATGCCCGTCGCAGACGCCGCCACCCTAATGTACCAGAGCATGAAGCACCTCTGCGATACCTTGCCGTAAGGCAACATTGCTCCGCCTTCGCTGGCTCTGGAGACGAAGATGAATAAGGTCAAATACCGTGTTGCCCTTCTCGGATGCGGACCTCGCGGCCGCGACCACGCGAAAGCATTTCTCGCCAACTCCGATCGGTTCGACCTCGCGGCTATATGCGACAAAGACGGGGAGAGACTGCAAGCGCTCTCCTCGATCTGCGATGCAGCCAAAACATACACAGACGCGGAGCGCATGCTGTCGGAAACCAAGCCCGACATCTTCTGCTTCGCCACGCTCCCGAACATCCGTCTGCCGTTAATCGAGTTGGGTGTGAAGCATCAGGTCAAGGCCATTGCCTACGAGAAGCCGATGGCGACGTCATTGGCCGAAGCCAGCCGAATTCGCGACCTCTGCGACCGCGCTGGCGTCAAGACCATCGTCTCCCACCAGCACAAGTACGGAAGCCACTGGCAAAAGGTCAGAGAGATCGTCGACAGCGGCGACATCGGCGACGTCCGCACGATCCACGCCACCTCCAAGGGCTGGCTCCTTCAGTACGGCACCCACCTCGTCGACTACATGATCTTTCTCAACGGCGGCCATCGTGGAGAGTGGGTAGTCGCGCACGCGCACGGCCGCGGCAAGCTCCTCGATTCCCACCCGTCGCCGGACTACTTGATGGCTCAGATCGGGTTCGACAACGGCGTTCGCGGAATCATGGAATGCGGCACCCTTGCTCCGGACCAGCCGGGAGAAAACCCCTTCTGGTTGAATGCGGGCGCTGCGGTATTGGGGACCGAAGGCTTCGCTCACGTCATCGTCGGAACCGGATGGCGCGCCGTCACGAAATCATCCGGCGGCCTCATCTGTGGCCCTGGCGCTTTCAACGTCGAAAAGGACCAGCCTCCCTACATCCGGGACCTCGCCGACTGGCTTGACGACCCCCGCAAAGTGCACCCCTGCAACGGCGACGTGACCTATCACGGCTTCGAAATCGTCATGGCCGCTTGCCTCAGCAGCATCGAACGGCGAAAGGTGGACCTTCCCGTCGCCTCTTCAGAACCCATCATCGAAAGGCTCAGCCAAGCCCTCTGAACTCGCCGCCTCCTCCAACCCTGACCCCATCGCACTGCTTGCGACCTGATTACTCTCCCGTCTCGATGTCTGCCTCGATCTCAGCCTCTAGCCGCTTTAACTCCGCTTCTGCATCGTCGGCGTCTATCTCCGCGGCTGCTTCCTCCCTGTACTCTTCCATGCTCTTGACCACTTCCTCAGCCTGCTCGATCGCCCTACTCTCGGGCTGTGGGGAACTGGGAACCGGAGCTGGGCTCTCTTCCCCGCAGCCAAACAGCAGCGTTGCCCCAGCCACGAGCAAGCACGACACCACAAAGGCTCTCCACCTCATAGTTGGTCCCTCCTCATAACGCGGCGCTGTATTAGGTCCGCCAGCGCGATGACAGCTCAGTCGCTCTCGGCTTCTTCACCTTCCGACTCGCTCTTCTCGGCCTTAGACTGCTTCGCCTTTCCTGTCTGTTTGCCCCAGCCTGCTCCGCGTGCACGCAGACGCTCCATCTTTGCGTCAAAATCACCTGCCGCCGACTCGCTTCGCGTGCGCAGCCTCGCCATCACTCGCTCGTGACGCTCGGCCTCCTTCTGCAGCACCTTCTCCAGTTGAGACATGGCTTGCTCATTGCCCTTCTCTCGCAGCATGTCCCTTACCCTCTCCAGCCTCGCCACTCTCTCTCGGTGCTTGGCCTCTTCGTGTTCCATCTGACGCAATACTGCCCCCCCGGACTGCTGCTGCCCGCGGCCCGGCCCCTTCGGGGGCTCTGTCGTCGCGGTGCCTGTCATGCCCTCGACATCCTCGGGCTTCCTGCCTCCCCATTTCGATCCCTTTGCCTTCTCGCCCGGGCCCCTTGTGCCTTTCTCCAGCTTCCCCCTTCCCTCATCGTCTGCTTCGACTTCCTCTTCCTCGACCTCCTCGCTGGATTCCTTGCCCTTGTGCTCTGGTTCCTCGTCGACGCGCCCGGAACCCGGTTCGACTTCGCCTGTCTGGCCCCCGCGCTTCCCTTCGCTGCCTCCTCCGCCTTTGCCCCTTCCCTGGGCGATGGCGCCCGTACAGACGAGACCAATCACAGTCATCCATACAACGAAAATCCACACCCGCTTCATCGCACTCACTCCTTTCAGCTGTGTCGCTGCGACAAGCTTCTGCCCGGCACGCCGGGCTCCAATTCTGGCTCCGGCCTTATACACCCAAAGTACCTGCTCCGTCGGCAATGATCAAGCCGTGTCCCTGCCAAACCCCGCCCCTCTCGCGCTGCTTCCCGCCCGATCACTCTCCCGTCTCGATGTCTGCCTCGATCTCCGCGTCGAGCCCGTTCAGGCACTGGTTTGTCGCCACATGGAGGAGTTTGCAGTGCAACACCCGTGGCTTTTCTCCGCTGTCCTATTGCCATTGGGCTCGAGTTATGTTTTCCTCATTACTTGGCCGACGAAGGCGAGTACATCCGAACGTATGAACCTGGCAGGAAAGCCTTGAGAAGCGGACAGACCTGAATGGACCGAAAGAGAATCATTGCACTGTTGCTGCTCTGCTACGCGCTTCTTGCAGTACTGCGGTTGACCGCGCCCTATGACATCGATGACCGCGATCAGGCCAAGCAAGGGCTTTACGTGCTCGACGTCGTGCAGGGGGTCTCTTTCTTCCTGCCCACGGAACATGGCGCGAAACCTGCCACGAAGCCCTCGCTCTACACTTGGGCGGCCGCGGGGGTCTCGCTCATGCGCGGCGACGTGACCGATTTCACGATTAAGTTGCCGGCCGTGCTGTGCGGATTTGCTGTTGTCATCGTCACGTTCCTATTGGGGGAGACGCTCTTCTCGAAAGAAGTAGGCCTGTTCGCCGGTCTGGTCCTAATCCTGAACTACCATTTCACGAACCTGAGCTGTACCGCCCGCACGGATATGATGCTCACCCTTTTCATCTCACTTGCGCTGTATTTCTTCCTCGTTGCATACCGGCAGGGCGGACAGAAATCGGTCTACAACATCCTCGTCTTTGTTGCTATGGGACTGGGGTCCATAACCAAAGGCCCGGTAGCGTTTTTGGTCCCGGTTCTGGCAATCCTGACCTTCCTGGCTTTCAAGAGAGACCTGAAACGGCTGCGGTCCATGCAACTGGGCTGGGGGATGTTGATTTGGATGGCCATCATGCTCGGATGGTTCATCCCCGCAATAATCGAAGGTGGACAAAGGTTTTGGGAAACCGTCATTCGCGATGAGATGGTCAACAGGGTTTTCGCGATCGGCACCCGAGCGGGCAAGACTCGCCCCTTCTATTACCTTGTGGGCCATTTTCTCGGCAAGTTCCTGCCGTGGAGCCTGGTTGTCCCGTTGGCGCTTATCAGGTACGGGAAGTCTAGGAATGCAGAGGAAAAAGGCCGGCTCCTGTTCCCCGTGGTGTGGTTTCTGACTGTCCTCGTTTTCTTCTCGCTGTCCAAGGGAAAGAGGAGCGATTACATACTGCCCCTCTACCCAGCCGCATCGTTGATAGTCGCACATTTCTGGGTGTCACTTATTGGACGCGATGAGGACGGGCGCTGGAGGTTCTCCCTCCGTGCGCTGTCACTTATCTATCTCGTTGTGAGCTTCGTCGGGGCTGCAGGGCTGCTGATGTTCTTGTCAGGACAGCAACTACCCCGCGCACTGGTGCGCATTGCCCCGGAATCCGCCGAAAGAATCGAACTCCTGCAAAGTGCGATCAACTCGCGCGCTTACCTTTTGCTTGCGACCGCGATCCCGTTCGCGACCGTCTCAATTCTTGGCGTGGTACTGGCCGTAAGGAGAAACTTGAAGGCACTTCTTGTTGTGATGCTTGCGGCGACCGGACTCAGCCTTTCGTTGTATTTCGAGGTCTTGTCCCCGGAAGCTACGAGGATGGACGGCGAGCGGAAAAGGGCTTTCTGTGCGACAGTGAAAGGCATGATCGACGCGACCGAAGATCTGGAGTTCTACAATGTCGATAACTCCATCCTTTTCTACATGGGCAAAAACGTCCAGCCTTTGAATCACGATGAGGCAACACAGTTCTTGCGCGTGACGGGTACCCCATACTTGATAACTGCTGAGGCGGACTACCGTGCCCTGGGGGAACCCCCTGACTTCCCGTTTCCAATACTGGTAGAGAGCGATTATCTTGTCAAGACGAAGGGCGGGAAGACGGTGAGATACGTTCTCTTGGGCAAGAAGAAGTTCGATAATTGATCTAGGCGGCGCCAATTGGGGAGCCGCCATCGGAAAAAGCTCAGCCGAACGCCACAACGCGAGGGGGCAGAAGGTGATTTCAGTTGTGTTGCCCGTGTACAATGAAATCGACAACCTGATGCCCCTTATGGAGCGCCTGTCTCCCGTCGTGTCGTCGCTAGGCTGTCCCTACGAGATCATCTTCGTTGATGACGGCAGCACGGACGGAAGCAGCGAGATCCTACGCAAGATCAAGTCCGCGCATCCGCACATTCGGGTGCTCCATCTCGATCGGAACCACGGGCTCACCGCCGCATTCGATGCCGGGCTCAAGGCGGCAAAAGGAGACATTCTCATCACGATGGATAGCGACCTTCAAAATGACCCGGAGGACATACCTCGCCTCCTAAAGGAACTCGATGAAGGCGAATATGATGCTGTTATAGGATGGAGAAAGTGCAGAAAGGACAAGTTTCTCAAGAGGATGTCGTCAAGAATAGCAAATTGCGTCAGAAATCTCTTTCTCCACGACGGCGTGCCGGACAGTGCCTGTTCGCTCAAGGTGTTCAAGCGTGAGTGTCTGGCAGGCCTGAAGCTTTACAGCGGCATGCACCGATTCTTGCCCAAACTCCTCGACATGGAGGGGTACAGAGTGGGACAGGTGATCGTCCGCCACCATCCCCGGTTGCACGGCAAGTCAAAATACAATATCCACAACAGGATTCTTAGAGCTTTCGTCGATCTGCTTGCGGTAGTGTGGATGCAAAAGCGCGCATTGAAATACAAGGTGAGGGAAGATGACGCCTAAAATCTGGTTGGTAATCGGTTTCGCAGGACAGGCTCTGTTTTCCGGACGGTTTGTCGTCCAGTGGATCACCTCTGAGGTGAAAAGGAAAAGCGTGATCCCCTTGGCGTTCTGGTTTCTTAGCCTTGCCGGCAGCCTGGTGCTCTTGACTTACGCTATTCACAGACGTGATCCCGTATTCATCCTGGGACAGAGCGCCGGGTTCATCATCTACACTAGGAACCTTGTCCTCATCAGACGTGAACGTGTCATGCCGACTCACGGAGAGTGAGTGTCCTCGTAGTTCATCGTCTCGAGAGACTCGTGCGGCTGCCGCAAACCCCATCCACCTGGCGCAGCAGGAGTCAGACTATCCTGAGCTCCGTCCTCACGTCGTATGGAGCCGCCCCGCAATTTCAAGCACAGCAGCGGGGGGACCAGGGAGGGAGACGGGATTCAACTAACACTAGGGCGTCTGATCTTCAGGAGGTGCCGAATCGCCCAGGCGGCCAAGGCAACGACCGCAACGTTCAGGGCCATTGCCGCAATCCGGCTTGCACTAAGCCAAGGGTACACGTCTCCAAGCGCAAGGCGTTCCAGTCGGTCTTCGAGATTCTCGTTCCTGTCAACGAAAAGTATTCTCTCATGGACGGCGTTGGGCTCGACCCTTAACACCATCGCGTGGTGGAAAGCGCCGAACTTGGACTCTTTCAAATGGGACCCGCCGCCACCGCTCACGAGGTAAACGGTGCCGTTCACCTCGCCCCTCGCATACCCGTGATAATCTCCGGCGAAAGCGTAATCAACGCCGTGCCGCTCGAACAAACTCACCAGCTTCTCCTTGCCCTCGTAGTCCCTGGCGTGGAACGTCGCACTCTCAAGCGCGGGAATATGCATGAAGGCGAAGACCTTCTCGCTGCCCTCAACGTGAGTCGAAAGGACCCGCTCCAGGAACTCCACTGTCTCATCAGTCGGATATGTCTGCAGTGTTCTAAGAAATATGAAGAGGCAGTTACGGTACTTGAAGAAGAAATTCGTGGGGCCGTAGGCACTCTCGAATTGGCTTAGCGAGAATCCCTCGGGGTGGACCTCGTGGTTCCCAACGACGTAGAACATGGGGTACGGGGTCGCAAGCTCTTTCGCGAGTTCCGCCCTGAAGTACGCATGATGGCCCAGCGTGCTGTCACGGACGCAATCCCCGAGCAACACCATGAAGGACAGTGGCTCATCTCTGAGTTCATCCACAATCCGCTCGAAGGTTCCACACCCTTGCGTGTCCCCGGCTACCGCAAAGGAGAACGCATCCTGTCCTCCGTCATCTGACAATAGCTCCCTGACGCGCTCGAAGTTCCCGAATGTCGCCGGCAGCGGGGTGTTCCGTACGGTGCGAGTGGCCGCTATCGCATAGACCTCCAGGGCCAGGAAAATGCCTATCGACGTCAGAAGGACTACCGCAATAGGCACTCTCGCGCGGCCAGGGCACCCACGGGCCGCCGCCTTCGCCACAGACCAGCTCCTGGCCAGAACTCCGTTCAGAACGCACGCGTCCTTTTGGG
>Ga0180437_10001743_pt1 | contig 36583 bp, 74 predicted proteins | sample SS_ome_4_FD_132410 | JGI IMG/M metagenome (GOLD analysis project Ga0180437, IMG submission 132410) | Hypersaline lake sediment archaeal communities from the Salton Sea, California, USA - SS_3_D_1 metaG | ecosystem: Environmental > Aquatic > Non-marine Saline and Alkaline > Hypersaline >... | reverse complement strand
GAATCAAATGCATTTATAACTACCCTGTTACCATTTAAATCCACTATGTCTTGATAATAATCATGAAACATAAAAGGAAACTTACGCCTTACATTACCATAAGGATCTAAGTTCTTAGGTGTAGTAGATCTCGGAGGTACTCCAGTAAACTGAGGAACTTCTCCAGAACCTTCGTGAACATACATCTTGATTAAATCTTGAACCCAATGCAATACCTCATGCTCAACTGAATGTAAAATGTCCCTCTCAGCACCTAACTTAAAACCAATTTCCCAATCCCTATACCAAGCATCAGACCCTTTACGTTTATTCTGAAAAAGAACATCCACTTTCAAATACTTGGGATCTAAATCATTTAAAAATTCAAACTGAGAACCAGAAAAATCCAACACAAAAGACTTGCGAGGAAGACGATTCATGTCAAATCCAGATTCCCCCTTTGTAGCATATAAACGATAAACTTCCATTACCCACTCAGCTATCTCTTGATAAACCTCATAAGGTAAACTCATATAAGATATTTTGTAGAATTTCATTCTAACCAACCATTCTCACTTATGTATTTGTAAAGTATTTTTACCGCCTTCTCATAATTCTTCGGCCTCTTACGTTTCAAAGCCATAAGAAAACTATTGGGAGAAAGATAATTACTCGAATAATTTAAACCAACAAATGACTTAAACTCATCATTGGTGAATCTATAATCCCTGTCAGAATTACGAGCATTGCGAAGAGCAACACGTAATTCCGCTATCGAAGATCTAAGATGAGGAGCATATTCAATCTCTTGACTGTAATAATCATCTCCCCTCGGTTCCCAATCATTTGTCCTCTTATTAGGAATTACCTTTAAAGCATGATGTCTCATTAATTCACTCTGCAACCAATGCGTCAACTCATGCTCTAAAGTACCCGATAAAGCATCGTCTAAAGTATTGTCTAATAAATTGGCACCTAAACCCAATTGAACCTGATCACCAAACTTATCAAGAAAAGGACCTACATTCATTGTTAAAACATCTAACTGATACTTACCATAAAACCCAACAGAAGGATCATCTATAACATAAATGTTCAAACTAATCTCATCAAACACTTCATTAAGCCATTCTAAACTACTGTCAAGATCAAGAGGTAAACCAAATTCGTTCTTGTCTATATCACGTTCCTGTAAACGAGTATGATAATCCACTAAAATCCTTCTGGCTCTTTCTTTATATGCCTGAATCTCCGATAAGTTAGGATCAATGTCAAAATGCTCATACATAGGAAATTCCTGTCGCTTATATTTAGAAACACCTAACTCCCTTAATGATGACATAATGTCTAAAACAGAATTGATTAACTTTTCTGGCTTTTCCAAATCTTCTAACTTCACTTCATACGGCCTGAACATCAAAGAATTAAGAATGTCAAAAACATCACGATCATCACGATCATTAGAAGGATTAGGTTTGTATTTACCTGTAGGATCATAACGATGCTGTTTCTTCTGAGCAAATTTCAACTTCTTTAATGTCTCATTAGCTTTGTTATAAATTTCCTGAAGCAAAATGGGTCTGAAATAATTAACAGCAGTATCTAAAACTACCTTGGGAATCTCTAACAACCCCTGACTACCTCTACCAGATACTTTAATCAATTTCATAACAAACTCCAAAAATCGCGGAACACTCTTATAAGGGCGAAGCCCTTAGCCGACGTTTAATTAGAAATGGAAATCTATCTCCATAAATCTTGATGATCTCTATACCAATGCGCCGTTATTTCCTGACCTTCAAATTCTCCACCTTTCTTGCCAACTCGAATGATTCTGTCATTATTAACACATCCATTACAACCATAAATGTCTTCAGGACTAATCTGCTTAACACGACCAGATATCCACATGTCTCGCATCTTATCAGAATCTTTGTCACATAACTCCCATAAATCATTGCTCAAAATCTCTTCACCATCTAAAGTTAAACGACCATTAGATAAAACCCGTATATATTCCCAACAACCAGGACAAAACTCATCATTACAAAAACCCCACTTCTCAGGATCTTTAGTATGATCTACAGGCTTCCCATCACAATAATCCTTTAATGCATCTATATAACGTACAGAATTAGTCCATAATTGAGACTTACCACAAGGACACATGTACTCCTGACCAGGATTGAAATGATGACGAGGATTAACCGTAACATCAACTACATCTAATAAACCATCACAATAACCACACTTGTAAGTCTCATTAGGAATTGTATGCTTGAAAGACACTACCCTCTTTGTTACCCTTATTAATTTGGCTTTATTACTAGCTTCCTGAAGCTCTTTCGTTCTAAAACCATATTCAGTGTCTTCGACATCATCCCTGTCATAGTATTTGTCCCACATAGCTTGAGCAGATGGAGAAGTTAAAGAAATATCTTCAGGAAATTTCTGTCTTAAAAGACCCATCTTTCTAGCTCTTTCATGACTAACTAAATAACAACCCCTCTTTGTAACATACTTCATTAATAAATCATATAAAAATGGACCCCAACCATGTTCCGCTTGTCCTGCGGCATACCACACTTTAGAATCTTTGTCTGTTTCACGAGCCATCGCAAAACCTAAATCCTTCTCTCCAAGATCACTTTTTAGTGTGTATACTATAGAATTATAATTCTCTGTCTCCTTAACCCAATAACCTAAAGGAAGATCACTATAAGTATTGGCTGGCATAGCTTGCTTAGACATTGCTACACGTATAATTCTCATCTTAGGGAACCCCTATTTTTTGGTTTTCTAACTTCAACATCAGGAAGATACATACCACCATACCCATCATCTTTACCAATTGGTTTAGATACAGACACTATGTTCTTTAAAGGTATCCTACCTGCCGCCCTTATATAATCATCAGGATCAATCATAAATAAATCTAAACCATCTACGTCAATCGCTAAAACAACACCAATATGACCACTAGGTATATACTCAGCCGCTGTTTCAGGATAAGGAGATAAATTGATCTGCTCATCCTCTGGAACAATCGCCCCCCTACCATCTGTATCTAAATAACCCTGATCTAATATCCTATGCCAATCCTCTAAAGTAACACCACGATATAAAACCCCACCCGTAATATCAACCCTATACTTAGGACCCAATTCCTTAGTGTAACCTATTATGTCCTTAGTCTTCCTATGACGACGACCCGTATCTTCCATCTCACCTATTATGTTTTCTCTATAATGAGTGGGAATATTGTCATTGAGAGAATGAAGATCCTTTAAAACTTCATCACGATCTTTAAGCGTTATAGGACTATAACCCTGATTCCGTTTCCGAAACTCTAATAATCGTAATTTGCGCCTGAGAGAATCATACTTCTCATAATCACCCTCTTGATAATTCTTACGTAAATCATCAATCGCTGACTTGAGTCTCTCTATTTCAACATCTAATGAAGAAGCTACACGTATAATTTTCATTTTTAGGGAACCCTTATTCGAGCATTTATCTATTATTTAAGGAATCCATTAAATTCTCAAAATTATCTTCTGAAAGAATAGGATAATTACCATCAGGATTTTTGGATATAATACCATAAGGCTTTCTGTCACCAGACCAAACCAACTTTATTGTGTTGTCGAAGATCTTATCAAGAATACATTGACTCATTATCTTGCCCTTGATATGAATAACTGTCTCACCCTCTTGAACATTCTGACCTAACATGTCTGTGGCTATCATAAAATAAACCTATGTAAAAAATAATAAATACATAGTTCTATCTTATCCCATCCCTTCCCTTTCTTCCTTCTGTCTATCTGTTTCACCATGGAAAGCTTTGGCCGCATTACTGATTTCTATTAAACCCTCATAATGAAGATCTGTTAAAAACTCTGTTCCAATAATTACACCTGGAAAACTTCCATCATCAGCTATTGAAGGATCATTGGACATAATCTCTAAATACGTATGCCCATTAGAACCAACCTGAATTGTTATATCACAATTACCTAAATTAACCCCTCCATCACTACGACAATTCTCTAAAAAATCATACTTATTATCTGAATAACAATACTTACCCTGAGAAAACTCCTTAGTTTCCCTGATAACAGACGTTACTATCCCTACATTAGACATACTAAATCTCCAGTTATATAACCATAAGAATATTATACAAAAGCTCTAGGGAACCAATATTTTAGGGAACCCATATACACCTCTTTAGTAATTTTTACTAATTTAATATACTTTAGTAATTTTTACTAATTTAACCCCTTACATGTATACTATTGAGCGTTGCGATTTCACAAGCGAAAATCTTGTGTGGTGTGAAAAAATTTAGGGAACCCTTATTTTCCTGTGTGAAAAAATTTAGGGAACCCTTATCACCCTGATAGGGTTCAAGGTGGAACCCTTATCGAAGACAAAGAGCTTCACTTTGCCTCAAGGACAAAGAGCTTCGCAATCTAGTTTTAGGGCACCCCCTACACCTGAAAAAGGTCAAATATTCGGAGGGGGGTGGGGGTACGTTTTCCCATATATAGAACATGCGTTTTTATATAAAAAATAAAAACAGTAGTACTCTTTTCATAATGCCTGCCGCTGTCCACCTGATTCTGGCAAAAGAAAAACCCCGCCTATCTCTAAGCGGGGTCAAGTTATTATTAAGTTTGGGATATAGAATCAGGTTAGTTCATACTTCATCCTCGTTTGTACAGTCGATGAGCGTTGTATCCTGCTACTTCGTTGTCTTGAGCAAATTTCCAGTATTTGGTAATGACCTGAGCCGACATGTCCTCATCGTCGATATGCTGGCTCATAAGCGTTACAAACTCAAAGTTGGACTCATCTACGACTCCTTGGTCTACTTTGCGCGAGAGGCCGCAATAACGCGCTTCTCCGACCTCTGAAATGAACATCCCAGAGTAGAACCCTGTCAACTCATGCTTGTTAACGAATTGATCGGCATTGCACCAGATATAGACCGAGTTCTTTTTGGTCTTCAGCAAGGGGACAAACTGTTTGTCAATGCAATACCCTTTCCATCCGTCTTGCCAATTGAACGCGCCGACGCTAAACAGCCCCTTAGGCGAACCATGACCCATCATCATAATACGATCATGAGAGGCGATAAGTTCTTTGAGTTCTTGAGGGGTAACGCCCCCTGTTACAACTGTCTTGTCTTGGATATCTTTGTAGATGATTTCCAAGAACTGTGTTGAGTTGTCTTTAGGATGGATGATTAGGGTTGTCATTTCTTATCTCCTGTTACTATAACATAGCATACCGAGAGAATAAGTCAAATCGATTCAGAACTTAATGTTGTGTTTTTCCATCAATTCTTCCATAAACTTTAATTCTTCAACATTCCGTTTCAATTTTTTATGTTTCCGCTTCAACTCTTTGAGATTCTTTACATCCCAATGTAAATCAAAAGCGTATGCAATAGGTCGCTCATCCTCTGGGGTATTCGGAAAGAATTTCACATCTTCCCTTGGTTTCCAATCCTTCACTTCATCCCAAGGGACCGTCAGACAAGTTTTATCTTCAAAGACACAATGAACGCCGTTATCCCTATGAAAGCCATAGGTCTTGACCAATTCTCCCTCTGGTGTCTCGTAGTAAATTCCCGCTACAAAGTTCTCTTTAGTATTCATTAGACGCATCCTCCGCAACATTGGTGACCGCAAGTCTGGCATTCGCCTGCTGTCCAGTTGTCAAGGTCAGCATTTCCGTTTTTAGTTGGTCCGTAATCCCCTCCGCATTTGGGACAGATACGATAGTTGAAACAGTTTGTATTTTCGCAGGAGACAGGACAATCATTATAATTGTTTTTGATCTCATAGTGAGGTTCGCATAAATGGCATTTCATAGTGTTATCTCCTTTGTTTACTATAACATAGCATACCGAGAGAATAAGTCAAGCTGTCCAGGTGCTTTTCTTTCTTTCGAAAAGAGTACTACTAAAGTGGTTCAGATCAAGATCTTGATCGATGATCAAAATCAGCAGTATTCTTTTCGGAAATGACAGAAGCCAGAAAAAGGCCCTCAACCGAAGTCAAGGGCCATTGCGCAATCCCCTCTGGATTTGGGACCTAAATTGTCTTAGATTGGCTTATAATGAACCTCTCCGCATTTTGAACAGACAATCTCGTTTGTCTCGCATGGATGGACATAGCTTTCAAATTCCCGAAAGCAAGTCGAACATTTGAGAACCCAGAGATTCTTTTTGTCGTCATAGCTAATGACTTCAATCGTTCCGTACATGGGTATCTCCTTCCGAAAAGAGTACTACTGTTGTGAGTCTTCCCATTCGCGCCATTTTTTGAGGTACTCGCCAGTTTCGGCTCGAATCTCTTCGACCGTAATGTCGTACCCTTGCAAGGCGTTTACGGTATCCGTAATGTCAAGGGTAATACAAAACTCATGATTCGCCAGTTCTCGATGAATGATAGCCTTCTTGCCGTTCTCTTCCATGTCCTGAGCGATACCCGCTTTGTGGATCTTTTCCAATCCTTCAAAGAGTTGATCGGCGTTTTCCTTGGGGCAGAAAAGGCCGTTAATCATCCGAACATAGGTAACGCCCTCTTTTTGTCCTTCGTTGAATTGCTTAATGTTAAAGGCAAAGAACGCACCCATTTCCTTAAGAAGCTTCGACTGGGGTTCTTCGATGTACTGGCTAAGATACTTCATCGTTTTCTCCTTTTGAAAAGAGTACTACTGTTGTGAGTTTTTCCATGTTTTACCCCAAGTTATAGTTATCGGGATTCGGCGGATTTTCAACGTCTCCGGTTGCATAGGCCAACAACTCGACAATGTATTCTTGATTGTCGTCGGCGGTTGTTATTCCGATCTCTCGGAACTGGAAAAGGACTTGAGCGACTTTTGCTAGGAATTGGTTCATTGTCTTATCTCCTTTGTCTACTTCTAACATAGCTCAAGATAGTGAAAAGTCAAACCGGTCTCCCGAGTTTTTTCATCTTTCAAAAAGAGTACTACTGTTTCACTTCAGCAGTACTCTTTTCAGAAGGAGGAGAGGGGGAGGGGGGGCAATAAAAAACCCCCTGCTCAGAAGAACAGGGGGCGGGCTTGGGGGACGCTTGGCGCGTCTTGGGTTAGGTAATGGGTTCGGGGGCCATTTCCTCTTCGACTTCGTCAGCCGTTACGGTATGGAGTTTGCGCAGGTATTCTACGCGAACATTGAAGGTCAAATGACCCTCTTTTGGGGGCCGTTTCTCAGAGGCGATCATTGTATGCTCGTAGTTCTCTTTGGGGACTTCTTGACCGTTGAGGAAGTATTGCGTTACGGTCTTGACGTTGTCGAAGGTTCCCGACTCCAAACGAACGGCGAGAGTACCCGATTTGAGATGCCGTAAGGTCGTCGGATAGTTGACCCATTCATAACCTTTCAGACCTGCATTCTCGGCGGGGAGAGAGCCGTCAACGCGACCATGCTTGACTTCAAGAATGTTGTCGTACTTGACCGCGATCCGACAGAGCATGAGCGTCCGTTTCGTCAACGGCAGACCCGTATATGCTTTCTTGACCTTGACGGGGCGTTCCCATTCGACCATGATATTTGCGCCGTTGGGGATGACTTTCAAAGCTTCGTTGAACTGTTCGATTTTCATTGTTGTTACCCTTTGTTTTGTTGTTCCCTTGGTAGCCCTTTTGCTGATACCCCTACAGTAGCATCTCTAAAGAGGAAGTCAAGCGCAGTTGTGCGATTTTTTTATTTTCAAAAACAATACTCCTGTTTCTGTTCAGCAGTACTCTTTTTGAAAACCAGGTGGTTTTCCGCCAGAAAAAAATCGAGAAAAAATTCGAAAAAAATCGGAAATTCTGTCACAGCCGTTCTGGAGTTATTTCTAAAAAGAGTACTACTGTTTCACTTCAGCAGTAGTCTTTTTGGAATAGCCTCCAGATACCACAAAAAAAGCCCCCGTCCGAAGACGAGGGCCAGGGCCAGGGGCCAGGGGTTAGTTGTTCTTCAAGGCGTTAAGCTTCTTCATTGCGTCAGCGCAGACCTGCTTGTCCTCTGCGGTTGGCTCTTCAAGACGACCTGCTTTCATGTCTTGCAAGACCTCTTCAGCAATCGCTTCGGGGTTGACGGCGTCGATGAATTCCTGTTCAGTCATGTTTCTGCTCCCTTGATTTGTTAGACTGTACTGATAAGATAGCATCTCTGCCTGGGATGTCAAGTCAGATTTCCAAGTAAAATTTTTTGTACTAGCATAAGAAATCTTATGGCTTCGAGCTACCCCCGCATCCCTTTCAAAAACAGTACTCCTGATTTGATTGAGCAGTACTCTTTTTGTAAGCCAGGTTCAGGCGGAAGGCGATCTGCGGGACAGAAAAAATCAAAAAAATCGGAAATCCCTGTCACAGCCGTTCTGGGGCTATTTCTAAAAAGAGTACTACTGTTTCACTTCAGCAGTAGTCTTTTTGTAATCCAGGTGCTGGAAGGCGAGGGCTTCGGTCAAAGTCATCTGGGAACAAAAAAAGCCCTCGACCAAACGGGGCCGAGGGCTTGACGACGAGGGGAGAATAACCTCGTCAGCAGAACGGAAGTAGAGAAGAAATGAACAAAGACCCTACTTCCGTTTGGAGTCAGCTTTAGGAGGCTTCTGGGGCAACGGAAGCCGAACGGAACATGCAAGAGCATTAAATGCTTCTCGCGCCGTAAGAGGCTTCATAGGGGTTACAGGAGCGTTGACATAATTTGTTGTTGCTCGTTGATAGAGATTAGTATGCATGAGAAGGGGTTCGTTGACATGGTCTTGCCAGTTTGTCATTTCTTGGATCTCCTTGGTTACTGGTCCTACTATGACATAGGTTTGGAAGATGTCAAATCGATCTGGGAGATTTTTCTTCATTTAAAAAGAGTACTCCTAATTTTATTCAGCAGTACTCTTTTTGAAAGCCAGATGCGGGGAAGCCAGATCCGCCAGATTCAGATGAGGCTGATCTTTCTGTCATGCGCATACATCATTCAGTGGGTAGAGGCGATCCAGGATCGAGTAAGTGTTTTCAAAAAGAGTACTTCTGTTTTAATTGAGTAGTACTCTTATTGTACGAACTCGCTATCCAGATAGGCTGACCTTCATAAGATTTCTTATATAAATACAAAAATATTTGTCTTTTGCTGTCACGCCTTCCAGCGGCTCATTTCTAAAAAGAATACTACTGTTTTGATTCAGCAGTACTCTTTTTGGAATCCAGGTGGCACTCGAAGGCTTCGCGGGAACACTAAAAAACCCCCGATGGGAGGTCGGGGGTTTGTGAGCGGGAGGGTGGACCGCTCTTAGGGCCGAGACGGGTGAGGGTAATCAAGGGGTGGGGAAGCCCGTCTCTAGGGTTGTCGCATTGCGCGACTGTTGAATTATGTTACCAGTTCATTGCTTGCTCCTTTGTTACTATCAACATAGCATGTTTAGTTTGATTGTCAAATCGTTCTAGGAAATTTTCTTATGCGCATGATAAGTCAAGCTGATATTCCTCGGGTACGTCATCATCACATTCAGTGGGTAGCTGATCCTCAAACCATTTACCAAACTTATCAACATGACAGAGCTTGTTTTTGTTCTGGCTTTTGTAGCTCCAGTTACAACCGTTGATGATGTAACCATTACAGTTGAGGTACATTTCTCCTTCGCTAATACCCCAGTCGTCCAATTCGATTTCTGGGATACAAACCTTTCGGTCTCCCCCATAACCATGTTCTTCTGCAAGACCTTCAATAATGGGTTCGTAGTAATATGATTCATGGCTATGCTTCCGACTAAAGAACGTCAAGCCGTCAAGGAGTTCTGTGTCATACATTCCCTCTCCTGCATGAAACTGATCGTTGGATACATTGACAGAGCATGAGTCTTTTTCGATACAGTAGTTATACCATTGGAGGCAAGCCACTACGAATTCCTCTGTGATTTTCGCGCCGTTGGTTGCGATGTAGAAAGAGCCTACATCGACATTATTCTGCCGACAACGAATCAAGGTTTCTTTAATGGCCTTGACATTCAAAGAGGGTTCGCCCCCAGTAAATGTGATTGTACCGATTGAGGAAACTTGATCGATCAAACTATGGATGTGTTTGATATCGATGGTTTTGTTTTGGGCTTTACCCCGAAGACAGTGGGAACATTGGAACTGACAGCGTCGGGTAACTTCGATCATCAAATCTCTAACATACATTGTAGTATCTCCCTTTTTGATTACTTCAACATAGCACAGGTTTTGATGTTGTCAAGTTGAGTTCTTAGATTTTCTTCACATATGCAGGCGCATTCAGTGGGTAGGTGATGTGCATTCAGTGGGTAGTTCTAGAAAGAGTACTACTAATTTGATTGAGTAGTAGTCTTTTTGGAAGAGCCTCCAGACACCACAAAAAAAGCCCTCATCCGAAGACGAGGGCGTTAGAGGATTGGTTGTTTATGAGAACATATGATACAGATCCACGATTTGTTTACGTTTCTTTTGTGGCATGTTATCCCAACAAAGACCAGCATGTTCACGATTCTCTTTGATTCCACCTTTTGCTTGTAGGTAGATGATTGCTGTGATTCCTTCTTCTCTATCCATTGTGATCTCCTGCGCTTTTAAAAAGACTACTCCTGTTTTTGTTTTGGTTTCTTGGCCCACTCGCCAAACTTAGGGTAATTGATCTTTGGCACTTCTCCATGCCACTCGATTGTTTTGATTCCGTCTTTGAGTTTATAGAACTCTCCAACTATAAAAGGAAATTGAAAATGTTCTTCATCTCCTTTTTTGCAATATCCTTGATGATGAGGAAGCCACACTAAACGATCTTCCTCAACGGAGTTGAATGCCCATGGTCCAGTATCAGTGACATAGGACAACAAGGCTTGTACTCCTTCACCGACAAAGCCCAACATCCCATCTTCATTCCGAACAAGATAATAGTCTTTGATTCGGAATTGATCGTGAGAACATTGCACAGGACAAAGAAGTTTCTTTCCAAAGTATTTGTCTGGGAAAGTTTTCTTATAATAACAATGTTTTCGGACTATCATTTCATCCCCTTGAGCACACATTCTTCTTTGAGAACTTTGTATGTTACAAATTCGTCTTGTTTTGGTTCTGGGATGGGTTCGTTGAACTCTTCCAACTCATATTGAAATTGTTCTAACTCATCGTCAGTCCAAGGGATGGTTTTGATTTGGGCAGTCATTTCAATCGTGAAATCCCAAACCTCTCCTTCGTTTTTGCCTTCCGCTTGTTTCAAAACAAACGCACAGAAAACTGGAAAGTCCCAGGGGTTGTGAACTTCTTCCAACGTATCTTGAGTTATGGTCTCGCCATCATCGCTAATGGCTACTCGTGCTTTCCCTTTGAAGGTTCCCAGCTTCCGAAGATGACCCCACGTATCTTCCATTATTTTTGTTTTCTTGCCCATTGCGAAGGCATCAGCAACTACACCCATCTTCTTCTCCCTTTCAAAAAGAGTACTACTGATCTTTTGAGACTTTGACTGTTGTTGTAATTCCCGCCAACGCTCCACATGCTATGAGACCGAAGAGGATGTATTGAGAAAGTTGATCGGCAGAGATAAGAATTGCTTTAGCTATCTCGTCTTCATAGTTGACAGCTTGTTCAGTCAATGACGGATCAGAATCTCCACAGCCAGTCAAGATTCCCGCAAAGATAATTACAGCCAGGATGATAATCATATAGCGTTTCATTGTCTTTCTTCCTCTTGTTACTATCAACATAGCATAGATATGGTTGATGTCAATCCTATTTAGAAAAAATAAATGAGATCGAGGAGGGTCTCCAGGATCGAGGAGGTATTTCTAAAAAGAGTACTACTGTTTTAATTCTGTAGTACTCTTTTTGAAAATCCTGGTGTGTATAATCACACTTCTTCACACCTCAAAATCAGGCTTATTATAATAGAATATAATATTATAATACAGAGAGATGAGCTTGATCTTATATAAAAAATAGAAAGAGAGTATATAGAAAGGTATCAAAACAATGGTATCAACACATTAGACACGTAAAGATACACGTGAAGATACACGTGGGCTATTATACCAGCACGGGGTTTTCTAAAAAGAGTACTTCTGTTTTGATTGAGTAGTACTCTTTTTGAAAGGTCTGCTGGAACTCGAAGGCGCTTGGCGGGAATGAGAAATAAAAAAGCCCTCTCGCAGATTGAGAGGGCTTTGCGCAGAGGAGGGAGGGGCCTCTGCATTGTGGAAAATTGAGGGCCTAAGGTCGGGCCTCAGGAGGGAGAGCGACCTCCCTAACTTTTCTTGCTAGTCGCTATTGCAATTCAGTCACCTCATTGATTGTTAAATACCTGCGTCCAGCTTCCCTCGGATCAGGAATTTCATCCGATTCGGTCAAGCTCCACCCTGTCTGGAGAAAGTCTTATTTTTCGAACGGCCAGCCGTCCTAGCTTGACATGATCTTCTTGATGCGATCCATATGTAATGGCAGTTACAGACTTCGCCATCTGCCAATGACCGGCCTTGGGAACCGACTTTGGGAACACCTTGGCCGTCGCATCTTCTTTCGGGGCCATATAGCAGTTTGAGCCGACTATGACCCCGAACATCTTTAGTTAGTAACCTCCTACTCTTTTCTTGGCGATCATCTTGTCGCCGTTGAACAATTGAAACTCTACGAAATCCGCGCCAGGATCATCGAAGCTTGAACCCCATACTTGCATGGAGTCTGCTTGTTCAACTGTCTCCTGGTCGAACCCAGGGCCGAAAGGGGCCGACTGAGTTGCAGTCTGCTTCATCTTCGGGTCATCGTTTTGGATTGTTTCCATCAAATACATTTAAGATCTCCCATCTTGTTTATAGCATCAACATAGCATCTCTTGATTCGATGTCAAATCGTTTTGTATGGAAATCTTCTCTTTTCTTGAGAACTTATGCATATACATGCCTGGGGGTATAGGCATTCAGTGGGTAGCCTGGGTGTATTCAGTGGGTAGTTTCAAAAAGAGTACTACTAATTTGATTGAGCAGTGGTCTTTTTGGAATGGGAGATCGAGACACTAGATTAGGCTTCTTGGACTTTCTCTTTCTTCCCTCCAGTACAGAGGTTTCCTTGGATCAGAGCAATGGCAGTACGCCCATAACTACCTTGAAGCTCCCAAGCCATACCTGTGTCGATGAGTTCCTGAAAGAACTCGATTGCTTGTTCCTTACTCATCTCTCCAGATTCATAGGCGATAATTTTGTCCGAGAGTTCCATGATACTTTCTCCGTTTGTTCTACTTCTATCTTAACTCGTTACCAACTGTTGTCAACCTTATTCGCAAAAATACTGAAGAAAAAATGATGAGTTCCATCGGAAATCCAGGAGTGTCTGGATCTGGTATTATTTTCAAAAAGAGTACTACTGTTTTATTTCAGCAGTACTCTTTTCAGAAATAGACCTGGTGGGCCGCCAGGCTGACCTTCTTCCGCCAGGAAGCTGACCTTCTTCCGCCAGGAAGCTGATCTTCCGCAGGAATAGAAAAAGCCCCCATCGACATACGGATCGATGAGGGCTGAGCATTACATATATAAGTTCATATCTATGATCATTCTTCCATGGCGATCAAACCTCTAATAATGCATTGGTCAATCCTCCAATGATACAGTTTCTAACGTTTTGTCTAGGTCGATTTCGGAACCGTCAAACCATCCAAACCATTTTCGATTTCCTGCTGACGTATCACCCAGGCTTCCAACGAAAATGGCATCCTTACCTCTGAAACGTGCCATGGTCATTAACCTCATGGTTTCGCCATGTTGTCGAACTCGTTCTTTGGCTCGTTTGCTTGTTGGGATGATTTTAACAGTTCTCATAACAGTTACTACTATAGCATGCATACGTATGATGTCAAGCGCGTATACAAAAAAAGTCCCCCAAGTTGTGAGTTGGGGGACTAAGCCAGAGTTTAGGGGGTACTCCGACAACCAGAGAGAAGCGTCAGTCTAGCATTATAGGAGGTGACCTTTTTGATTCATCTCTCCAGCCATCTTCATTATACAGTAAGAGAACGAATCAATAACCACATCTTGACAAATAACCATGTCGTTCCAAGAAGAATAATGATGAGCAACGCTTTGTCTTTAGAGATCGTTTGGCTTACCGATACCTGGGTATCCGAAGTTACCTTTCTTGACCTCTTCGTTTTCTCGGTCAATGGCTTTCTGGAAGTCTGGGTGAGCGCGTTCTTTGGCCTTACATTCCATACAGATGGTATCAGTGTTGAAATAGCTCATGCTATGAACGGTTACATCTTTGAAGCATCTATCGCATTTCATTGATCATTCTTCCATGATTTGTCTTTGCGGTTGTAGCCTCGTTTCCCTCGCTTGGTTCCTTTGACCTGGGTTTTGATAGGACCATTGGCTAAGGCCATGATTCGGAAGTTGGCTAATAGTTTTTTCTTTTTCTTCTTCATGCTACCACTATAACTTATCTAAATAAGATGTCAAGTCGATTTACAAAAAATAAATGCGCATACTATGCGCAGGCATTCAGTGCGTAGCCTGGGTGCATTCAGTGGGTAGTTCTAGAAAGAGTACTTCTGTTTTGATTGAGTAGTACTCTTATTGAAAGGAGAGAAGGCACTAAAAAACCCCAGCCATCTCTGACTGGGGTTGATCCTCACACGGTAGAGTGGTTTAGAGGGAGGTTCTGTCTCCTATTAAGGTATCACATTCATCGCCTTCATATACGACTTCGACAACATCGATCTCTGTTCTGTCATAGATCATCTCATCCCCACAGACAGGACAAATAGGTATGCCAGAGTCTTGAATAGAATCAAGGTTCGCCTCGACCTCAGTTTCTGTTCCAAAGGAGGCACAGGACTTTAGGCATTTGTCATCTACCCTCCAGAACATGTGAATCTTGTCATCAGGAATTATCATTGCCAATCAACGCTCCTCTCTAAATTATGTGGTTTGAAGAACAATTCCTCTCCACTTTTGACTTTGACTTTGGCCATATTTGAATTAAGACCTTCGCCAAACCCAATGAATCTTCCCTGCCATTCATCAGGGTGCTTGTAGTGTTTGACGTATTGACCTTCCTCCAAAGGGGTCATGTTCAACAAATGGTTTTCCCATTTTTTCTGAATGCGATCCATCAACTCGTTCAATTCATCCATGGAAAGATCCATGGACTCGCATAAGGCTTCCATGTCGAGATTGTCTTGGGTTGCAATGATCTCGGAAACCAACCGAAGGGCTTGGAGTCTTGTGTCTTTCCATAACAAGACAGTTGTAACAGGGGGCGTGTCTTGGTTATTCATTGGTTTCCTCCGCAGGTCTGTCTGGGCCTTCCCAGACTTCCTCAAGAACCTTCTTGGCCCCAACCTCGTTGACCTCTTGGGCTTTCTTGTATGCCCCGCAACCAACGAAGATGAGGGCAATGATAACGAACAACATGATGATGCCAATGACGATAATGACAATGGCAACGATCAGTTCAATCAATGTGAAAAATTTGGCTTTCATGTTATTCCTCCATCATGCTGTCATGGCATCCATCGCAAAGCCATTCATTAGGATCATACTTGTTTGGACGACCTTCGTTTTCCTCAAAGGTTTCTCCACAGTCTTCGCAGATCATCTTGCCGATCTTATCCCGTTTACCGTTCCGCATGTCTTTAACCATGTTCGCCAGACCTGCGTAGGTCTTCATGCCTCTAGACGTTCGTACTTTCCCATCCACCATTGGCAGGTCCAGGGTATGAACTAACAACTTGCCATATTCTTCGTCAGTCATTTTCAACGACCTCCAACCCATGCTTTCCCCGACAGGTGGAACAGACGGGGGCTTTCTTGTTTGTGTCAATCTGAACCATGTTCTTCTTGACTTTGCGCGACTGGATATGATTGGCGCAAATGAAGCAGTTGCAGTTTTCGTTCTTGACTGCATGAACGTGGGCCTGGATGCGCTTTCTACGATGTCGTGACATTGCCAATCTCCTTTTTGTCGAAAACGAAGTTTGAAGGCCAAACTTCTTTTTGTTTATATCATCAACATAGCACAGGTTGTGATGATGTCAAGTCGTTCTACAAAATAATTCCTTCTCCTTGACAGTTCTTGCATTTGGGATTGATTGCTCCATCCAGGTTACATTCCTCGCAACCATGAGTATCATGCCAAATATCCTCTGCATCGTACTCAACCTGGTTTAATGCGTCCCAGAATGCTTTCTCTGGGAAAGGGTAGGTCAAGGTCTGGATCGGGGTTGTTGCGTCTGTACCTTCAACGATAGACCCCATCGATACTCCGTCCTCATTGAACTTGATCCATGCTCCGCAGGACGTACTTCTAAAGATGGATTTGCTGACCAGGGCTTCGATGTCTTCTCCCTTGATTGGACCTCTTCCCCTTACGAGACTGAATACATTGTTCTTGTTTCTGACATTCATTTTGTTTCTCCCTTTTTAAGATGGAGGCCCCTTCAGGAGTTCAACCTGAATCTTCTCATCTGGATCGCAATGCATGCCCTTTACGACGAGCCATTTGCAACTAACTACTTACCCTGCTGTGTCCAACAACGTAACCGTCCGAGATGCTTTATCATTAAGCTAAGGGGCTATCAAATCTCCTGTTTGTTCCTGTTTCAGTTTATAAGTCACAATAGCATCTCTATTGGGGATGTCAAGCGCATTTAGAAAAAATAAATCCAGCTTGATGAACCTGGCTTCCCTGGGCCTGAACTAGTGTTTCAAAAAGAGTACTCCTGTTTTTATTCAGGAGTACTCTTTTTAGAAGATGGTCCAGAGGTCCCAGGTCCTGGCTTTCTGGGCACTAAAAAACCCCCCGCCTCGAAAGGCAGGGGGCTTGACTGGGATCTCCTATCGGAGACTAGTTGGTCTCGGTTTCAGCCTCGACCTGGGTCTGGGGTTCGGGAGTCGCAGGTTCGGTCTCAGGGGCAACAGTCTTGGCGATCTGCGCCTGAGCCTTGGCCTGAGCCTTGGACTTGGCAGTCTTCTTGGCAGGAGCCTTCTTCTTGGCAGGAGCCTTCTTCTTGGCAGGCGCTTTCTTCTTGGCAGGCGCTTTCTTAGCCGTTGTCTCGGCCTTGGGCTTCGACTCGGACTTGGACTTGGCTTCCTGCGCCTTCAAGCGTTCCTGGCGCTTCTCTTCGCGTTCCTTGGCCTTCTGAGCCTTTTCCGCTTCCTTCTTGGCCTTCGCCTCTTCTCGCGCTTTCTTGCGCTCGGCAACGCCCTTCTGGCGTTCGGCTTCTGCCTCGGCGCGTTCCTTCTTCTTGGCTTCGCGTTCCTCGGCGCGTTTCTGCTTGTCGGCTTCAGCCTTCGCCTTGGCCTCTTCCTTGGCTTTCGCCTCCTGGGCCTTCTTGGCTTCCATCTTCTTGATCTGGGCAGGCGTTTTGCCGATATGGTCGCGATTCAGCTTGGGCAACGGTTCCTTGCGGAAGCGCAGGCGATAATGCTGTTCCTCCTTGACCTTTTCGCCATCGGCGTTCTTGACCATTTTGCGAGTACAACGTTCCATGTAGTACAGATGACCCTTTGCGGAGTAGTTACCCCGATTGGTCTCGGTCGGCCCCATGAGAACGTTGACGGTTGCCAGAGTCGCTTTGTCCTCGGTCCCCTCCTTGATGACATCCGCTTTGAAGGTCATGTTCTTACGAGCGAAGTCGATGACCTGTTGCTTGGTAAAGCGTTTGGCATTGGAGTTGTACCCGAAGGTCTCCATGATATGGGCCATGATCAGGTTGTAGTTTGAACCTTGGCGCGGATAGGGATTCTGGATTTTCTGGAACTTGGGCATTTTGAAATGCTCCTTTGTTTGAGTTGGCTTTGAGGATTGTCCTCGATCTACCAGTTACGTTAGCATGTCTTTCGATGTTGTCAAGTGCAATTTCGAGATTTTGTCAGCTTTTTTCGATCCTCCATTTTGTTCTCGGTTGTGCAGGTTCTTTGTTATCATGCGACTACTATGGCACTCGAAACGGTACTTGTCAAGTGCGGTTCTCAAAAAAAGTTGAACTTTCTCATTTCAGGCACCCATTTCCCTATATACCTTATAATATACTGGCGATATGTGAGTCGAATTCGAAGACCTGGAAGACCTGGGACGGTGGCTTCTGGAGACCCTGAAAACCACTTTTCAAAAAGAGTACTACTGTTCTGATTCAGTAGTATTGTTTTTAGAAGGGGAAAAGGCACCAGGATACTTTGCGATACAAAGTACTTGGGATCTAAAACAGGTGGGGACTTTAGTAAAAATTACTAAAATTACACTAATTAGTAAAAATTACCAGTGGTTTCCGATCTGATACAGATAATTGTGAGAAGTACCAAGATAATCAGAAAATTCTTTGGCCTCTTTCAATCCGATACGAAATCGATTACGAAGTTCTTTGATGAAGGCGATCTTACCTGCGTACTGTTTGTTCCCACGCGCCTCATCATAACACTGCTCGACTGCGTCCCATGCGTATGTGTTACCATCATACTCTACGGTATGCGCAATGTCAAAGTCAACGACAGTGACATTCTTTTGTTTCTTGACCAGTTCATCGAGAGTATCTCGAAGCTGTAACGCTTCTGATCTAATCTCTTGAGTGAGATTAGAGGCCGTTAGAATTTTGGTGAGGAAATCTCTGAGAGTATTCTTTTTCATAATTTCTTCTCTAATACCTGATTATTTGGATCGAACTCATTCCAACCAACAAACTCACAGCGATAGTGTTTACCATCTTCATCAACAACAACATCTCCAACTGATGTCGAACGATGATCAACTCCCATGAGAACTGTGACTTCTGGATTCTTTGTCCAAGAGTCTTCAATATGATTGGTAACTCGAAAGACTTCTTCAAATGCTTTGACTTCGACTTCAGCAACTTGACAGAAATTCAAATCGTTGAAATAGATATGAGGAGCATTGACATTGAAGTTCGGTTGAACTGCATGATAGACTTTGAGTTTCATGATCCTCTCCTTTTGTTCTTTATATACCATAACATCATATGTATGTATTTCAAGTTGACTTAGTAAAATAACTTCCCAGGTGTCTGCCTTCCTGGAAGCATTTCTGAAAAGAGTACTTCTGTTTTTATTCAGTAGTACTCTTTTTAGAAGTAGCTGGCACCGGCGGCTGGTCCGCCAGGGCTATGAACTCATTGGGGAAAAAAGGAAAGCCCCTACCCAATTAAGGATAGAGGCTTTAACGACCCTGCCAAGGTTGAGATCGCAGGGGCCTGCGTAGGCAGGCATTCAAGGACGCGCATTCAGTGGATGCGCTCAGGCATTCAGTGCATGCATTCCGTGGATGGTTCTACCCATCTTGCAACTGAATCGCAATGACAACAACTATGATACTTGCCAGCGATGTTCTTGGAGCTATCAATAGCATCTCCATGTTCATCAACTGTCAACTCGACTGTAAACATTGGGTTGGACCCATTGTTGGAATCGCATTCGTCATTGGTACATTGCAGTTGCAATTCTGGTTTGAATTTCTCAGCCATGAGTTTCTCAGCCATCGGAATTCTTTTCCAGTTCTTTGATCCTTTTATGGAGGCGTACTACATGAAGTACAGCCCCCAGGATGATTGCGCAAAGCGCGATGATGAGTGGAATGGCGAATAGTTGATACATAATCAACCTCCCTACTTCATGATCTTGGGCAAGAGACGTTTCGGAACCTGCCAGATCATGTTGCTAGTTTTGGTATACGCCTTCTGGTTGTTTTCGATGTAGTTCTTGAGAGCTTTCTGAGTCCGCAAGAAATACTCGATACGAGAAACCCCTCCGACAGATACCTTGCGATTTGCCAGGATTTGATCGCGGAACTTGACAACGATGATGTCCTTCTGGGACCGAGAGATTCCCGAAACAAGAACCTTGATGAAACCCAGGAGGTCATTGTCAGAGACTGCCCCTGAGCAACGAGCCGCATACAGAGCCGCTTGGACATAGGAAACAGCGATACCCGAAGGAATCTTGCGTCCTCCTGCGGACTCCGTATATGCTTCCAAAATGAAGGCGACATGTTCCTGAGTTGCCTCAAGAAGGTCGAGCTTCTGATACGCCGAGGTCTTACCCCGAATGTTGTGCATCTGAAGGTAGAAACCGACAACCTGCATGGCGTTCTTGGGAACATCATCTCCGCAGGCCATCTTCGCCAACTGATTGGCATTACGAGTCTGACCAACGTCGATGGATGCAACGGCATCCTCGTCAATGTTCCAGACAACGACAGCAGTGACAGGAATACCCGTCTCTTTGATTGCAGTCAAACGAGTCTGACCATCAGCCAGATCTCCGCTAGAATAAAAACCAATTCCATTGGAGTTGGTCTTCCAACGGCCCATCTTGATGTCGTTCTTCAACTTCGTCAAGGAGTTCCGATTGAGTCGGCGGTTCCGATTGTTCTTGGAGAGGAATTCCTCTGCCATTTCGGGGGTAATTCGAGTCAGAACAGGAACGATCATCTGTTCTTTCTTCTTCTCAACCCAAAACCCATTCTCGTAGACTGTCATTGTTTCGTTCATATTCTTGCTCCTATGTATTTAGTTTTGTTTGACTTCAGTCTTTCTTTTGGACTGTTGCTTTGCTTCTTCCCGCGCTCGACGCTTCTCCTCTTTCCCTTTAGACTTGTACATCTTTAACTGCTTACGAGCCGTAGTGCAGGCATCATTCGCCTGCGATTTGGACAACCCAGGATACTTTGACATCAAGTCTTCCCGAACTTCCTTGGTCCGAAGACCTTTGTTGAAATTGTCTTTTGCGAAGGCATGATGATCAGAAGTAACTACGTTGGCCATAATCTTGATTCCCTTTGATTTGTTATGAGGCTAAAATAACCTCTTCTAGGACGTTGTCAAGTCCTTTGGTTGACTTTTGATCAACTTTTTCAATTCTGGCATTGAAAACTTCTCAACCTGAACCAAATGAGGAACGACCAGAATAAGAACATCGGGAATACCCTCAAACAAATAGTTCACTGTTTCAGCAACCTTTTGCATATCATTCTTTGTTGCTGGCTCCTCTTTGTTACCAACAGTGAGAACAAGAAGAGATGGATTAAGATTTACTTCTTCCCCTTTGACAGGGATAGGCATGGATGCAATGACTGGCAATCCAAGCAGTGATTTGACGAATGAACCTCGTTTCATTTTACGGACCTCCATATGGATCATAGTTGTTGGGGACATAGTAGTCATCATAATCATCATAATCGTCATAATCGTCATAATCGTCTGGGGGAGAGAAATCGTATTCCTCCTGGGCCTCTTCCCCATTCTCTTCGATCCAACAATTGATTTCATTCATCATCTTTTCTTTGACCTCTCCCAACAAGTCTTCGAATTTGACAATGGTATCACCATTCTCCAGAATTTCAATGATAGAGAAATCCGAGTCGAAATCGGCAGGAGTCCAATTATCAGGATTCCCTGAAAGACGAGCAGGAGTGTAATGCGCATAGAAGTCAAAAGTAACTTCATACGTATCGCAAGCCGATTCGTCGTTGATCAGATCCATTTCATGTTCGATGGTGATTGTTGCTTCAGGCATTAGTCCCGTCCTCCCAACAAGTCTTGAAAGATTGAAATGTGTTTTTCCAGGTCATCCCGATTGTAGTCAGTTTGATATTCATGTTGATGAATGTAGATCCGATGACGATAAGCTGTTTGACAGATCGTCTTGATCTTATGTTTCCGAGCAGGAATGGTGGTATATGCCTCATCCCCTGATTCCTTCTGATAGGAAAGGTAAAGGTCTGTTCCCAGTTCCCGTTCAATGACCTCCCAAAGACGAGTAACGTTCGTCTTATTAGTAAGGTAAGTTCCATTCAATGCGACGATGTAGACTGTTCGAACCATGGTACTGCTCCCTTGTTTATATAGTCACCTTAGCATATGTTAAATATATGTCAAGCCCATTTACAAAAAATAATTCAGACATCGATCAAAATCTCCTGAACAGCTCCTGGACAGCGGCTCATCTTTCAAAAAGAGTACTACTGTTTTTATTCAGTAGTACTCTTTTTAGAAGTAGCTGGCACCCGGCGGCAGGCGGCGGGGCCTGAAAACAAAAAACCCCTGGCATTTCTACCAGGGGTTCTTCGGTATGGCTCGTTGCTTCGTTCGGTTATTGTTCTATTGTCACATACTTCTTCCAGTCATCATCGATGTTGAATCTGAATGCAACCAAATCAGTTGGATCAATTCCAAGGTTCCTGCATCTCTCAGCATAAAGAAACATTTTGATCTGACAGATAGCAACCCTTCTGTCTTTCCCATACTTGTAATATGGCAAACCTCTTTTGGTCCATCCATAGATACAAGTTCCAGTTCTCTCAAATTGTTTCCCTGCTTCAGTAGTTGTAACTGTATTATGATTGATCCACACAATCCTATCGAAGTCTTCTTGTTTCAGATAGTGATTCCGACCAATCTTAATGACAATATCTGTCATCAAATGTTTGTTGCGAGAGGGAAGAAAGTTGCAACGATCTTTTCCACATTCTTCTGCCAACTCAGCAATCGTTCTCAGTTTGAGTTTGTCATATGCAATAGTGATATACTTCTTCGCCCATTCCTCAGGAATATAAACTCTTCCATTCTTTCGTTTGGAAGGACAATGTCCTGTTCGAACATGCATACGAACAGTATTCATTTTGACTTTGGTAAGTCTTCCGATATCAGCTATTGGTATCCACTTGCTCATTTTTCATTCAACACTTTTTTGAGCCAGACGCAGAGCCAATGAGTGAAGGTATTAGGAGACAGTTTGCCTTCCTTGTAATCCTTTACCAATTTCTTGATCTCGTCTACTGATTCATCTGTCATTGTTTTCCTCCATAATATTGGTACGCCCGACAGGATTCGAACCTGTGACCTACGGATTAGAAGTCCGTTGCTCCATCCAACTGAGCTACGAGCGCATTACCTCAATACCGTCCTCGTTTTCCACCCAGGATTATGCCAATGAATTTGAAGACATGAACAAGGGCAAAGAAAAACCAAAAAGCCGAATAGCCCAACTGTTCTCCAATACCATTGTTCTTGACATAAGTCAAGTCATTCTCAGCAATTGTTTTGAGCATCATGACAATGAAACAGATTGATGCAACGACAATGTAGACGACAACAATCGTCTGCCAATGCACCATAATGGGGGTCAGAATCATTTCTCCAATGTATCCCAACCCTTCCCAGGCTTCGCGTTCTCCAGGTCGATAAACTGTGATTTTGTCTTGCATTGGTCAACTCCTAACCGCAATAAACGATTTCTCCGAAACAACCCGCTTGGACAATGACATCTGCCAAGCCTGCATCAATATACCCTGCATTCCCTTCATGCACTGCTTTCAGAATATCCTTCTGGTAATCAGGGTGTACAATCTCATCAGATTCCAGGATTGCTTTGAGGCCCTTGCCGATCAGTTCGAGGGTCAACTCATGAGTGTCTTCATCGGGATCAATCTCTCCCCAGTCGGTAAGGATGTGTAACGTCCCAAACTTTTTCCCTTCCCATTTGAGTCCTTCGATCTGAGACCAGTAACCAATTCCACCTTCCAAGGCGATGCATCCAATGTCATGCAGGAACTGATCTTCGACTTTCTTCTTGGTTGTAATTTCCAATTCCAAGGCCATTGTTCTATCTCCTATCGTTCGATCTCGATGTCGCCGTTCCCCATGAGAACAGCATTCTTATTCACAATTTGCTTGAAGATTTCAAAACGCGCATTGTCGCTAAGCCAATGAACCGCATCCGTAATCTCATCAATGACATCCTCTTTGGACAAGTAGATCTTCTCCCCATGAACAGGAATGACATCGGCGGTATTGATCTTCTTCTGGCAACCTGCGCAAACAAAAACAACTGGACCTTTATTCAACAAATGGCCTGCATTGATACCTGTCTGGAAACCACAATCGCATTCGATGACTTCCATCTCCGTATGCTTACCCTGAATGTTCTCAACCCTTTTCATTTTTGTCCTCAATTGATTTAAGAAATGATGCGTTGCAAGCATGACAAAATAAACCCAGATGAACCCCATGATCGCAACAGTCCGTCAGATCTTTCTCAGCGATCTCATTGCAGGCAGACTCAACAATGTCAAGGATTCGTTCAACGCATTGAGGGCTTACATTCTCAGCCAGTTCTACTCGGATAGCGTCTCTAGCTTCATCCTTGATTGTATCCAAATCTCGTTTCATTCTCTGTCTCCGCTTTTTGTTTATACCTCAACATAGCATACCAATACATGATGTCAAATGCATTTAGAAAAAATAATTCAAAAGGACTTGCAATGCTGTGAAGACATGCCATAGTATACCTAAACCAAAGGAGCATCTCATGGTTAACAAAACATTCATCCTGGCAGGGAAAGCAATCTTTACCATCAACAATAATAAAGGAGAGCATTTGACTTTTCGAATCGATGGTAAGCCAGACCGCAACAACCCTAATGCTAAGGTCTACTTCGCTAAGGTTCTGACTGGACCTGATAATCTCTCCAACTATACGTATATGGGTCTCCTTCGTCAAAAGGATCTGCGGCTCATCCTTACTAAGAACTCTCGATTTACGAAAGAATGTCGTAGCATTCGCGTCTTCTGTTGGGCCATGCAAATCATCAATGGAACCACCAAACTTCCTGAAGGGTATGCGATCAAACATGCTGGTCGCTGTTGTCGATGCGCCAAACTGTTGACAGATCCTGAATCCATTGAAGTCGGTATCGGTCCTGAATGTCGGAAACGCATGGGTCTTTAATCTCTCTCCTCCTTAGTCGCCCCCTACTGAGCAATCGGTAGGGGGTTTTCTTTTGCCTGGACCTTTCCTGGACAGCGGCTCGCCTTTCAAAAAGAGTACTACTGTTTTAATTCTGTAGTACTCTTTTTAGAAGAGATAGGGCACACCAGGCTACCCATCAGGGCACAAAAAAAGCCCCTACCGAAGTAGGGGCCAGGGAATAAACACGAGGAGATGGTTTATTTCCCTAACATATCTGCAACTGGGGCCTTAGTATTGCGAGTTTCGATCTCCTTTTCCTCATCGGTTCCGACTCGAACCTTGAGAACCTTGAACCATTTGTCGCTTGGGATGTCTTCAGGAGTTTTGATCAACAGAGTTCGAGTGCTATTCTCGAATTGAATGAAGATTGGGAAGTACGATTTCATGGTAAAAATCTTCCTGTTACAATTTCTTTTAAGAATATAAAACACCAACTCATCATTCCAAAAATGAAGATAAGACCTGTAGCATCTTCATTACCTCCCCAGATCCACAAAAGGAATAAACCCCAGAAGAGTGCAATTAGTACTCGTTGGTTTAATGAAAATTCCTTCCAGAAAATCATTTGTCAAATCTCTTTGTATGTTCCTTTAAATGTCTCTGGATCAAATATAGTCGCTAAACCCTCTTTGTCAATCAGAACTACAGAATTTATTTCAGTTCTTGCGGTTCCCAGATCTACCACAGGATCATCGACAGTAAATTGTCTTGCTTCAACAATATACTCTTCTTGAGTCAATGCTGTGCATTTATACTTCTTCCAACCAGAAAGTTTCTTGGCTTCTTCGAGATTGATAACCTTGGGTTTCTCTATCTTGAATTCTTCGCCTTCATCTTGCTGTGGTACTTCAACTGGTTTTCTTTTGAATAATCGTTTAAAAAATCCCATCATTATCTCCTTTAATTGGTGGGCCATGTAGGACTTGAACCTACGACCTGTCGATTATGAGTCGAATGCTCTGACCAACTGAGCTAATGGCCCTTTGCAATTTCTTAAGATGGAGAGTAAGATCCAAGGGGTCTTCTCACCTTGTTCCTTTCAATTCTCCACTTCTCTTGTTTCTCGAAATCTTCTTCAAAAGTGAAGCTAACAAAAGTAGCTGTGACATTCCCCCCACTTGCAATACGATAGATCAAACCATTGGGAACTCGCATAACGCTTGTTCTATCAGAGACTGTTCGAACTTCATGAAGTTCCATTGATCGAAGATCTTCATAGTTGTTAGCTTCATCATTCATTTTTCTTTCTTCCTTTTAGCATTACTTCACAATCTTCTCGATCTGGACAACCGTAACGACAGTACATATCTCTTAAGATTGGTCCGAACTCTTCATTGAAACTCATCAAGGCTTCTTCATCATTTTGAATGCCTCGATACCACTTATGTTTTTCGAGATGACTTTTAATAACATCGATCTCTGCTTTTGTTAAATCGCCTACTCGCGTACAATGCTTGTGCATTACTGTACCCCCTAAATGACATACTCATTATACATTCCGTGCATGTCATTCGGTTTCCTCCCTTGAAACATTTTTCCTTTTACGAACCCATGACAAGAACATATAAATGATAATCATTGTCATGGTTGAGAAAATATAGCCCCAGACCAATCCCCTCAAATAGAAGTACATCGGATCTGGATTATTCCAATCAGTTAATAACATTTTCTTTCTCCTGTTAAATTGGCAGGCTGGGTTGGATTCGAACCAACGTCCCTTCGTATACTACTCTCCGCTTTCCTGTCTAGCCTCAACAGTACATATCACTTTGAGTGACTCCAGATGTTTCATTTGACTTTTGGAACTAACCGCGTATCAGTTCCTACTAACAGACTACTTTATCCTTCTGTCTAACGATGCTCTCCTATGAGCTACCAGCCCGTTAAATTTTACTCGACCTCTTCGATTGTGATCTTAAATTTCTTTCCGACAGGTTGTTTCGCCAACCACTCATCAAATTTGTCAAGCTCCACGTGAGCCTCTTCAGTTATCGAAGGAGAACAAAGCAACAGAAGGGTTGCGTTATATCTTTCAAGAACGTCAGGACACTCCTCTTGATTGTACTCGACATGTGCTTCGGTTTCAAATTTCATCGCCTTTCTCCTATTTGGTAGCTAGGGGGGGACTCGAACCCCCAATCCCAAAGGGCGGTTGATTTTAAGTCAACTGCGTATACCAATTCCGCCACCTAGCCATAAAATTATTCCTCATACTCCGCAATGAACTTCAATGCTTCTGCAAGTGCATCAGCAATCTGTTTGTTCGTTGGATTCTCAGGAAGAGCATCAAATGTTGACTCCATCAAACGTTCCCGATATCTACGACGACAAAGGATGATCAACTCTTTGTCAAATGCCTTGCGCCTATCATCTGACAAATGTGAAATTGTTTTGGGCGACGGAAGCAAAGGAATGTACACCGCTCTAGGTTGATGATACTGAGGCTTCGATTGTGGAATATAAGCCGAGATCAACATCCCAATCGCAATTCCAAGAAGTGCGCATAAAGGATATACAGTCGGAAGAAACCATTTTGGAAATGTTTTCTTTTCTTCAGACATTCGGTTCACCTTTGAGTGACATTACATAGGCTTCCATGCAATCATATTCTGATTGATTCGGATTGTCATACTCTGACTCTCGAAACCAAACGTAGTGTTTCTGAACCAAATCCCATAACAGATCTGTTTCCAAATCAGGATATTTGATTCGAAGGAGTTCTGCTAAACAGAACATTGAATAGTTCATTGAGCCTTTCATTTCCTTTCTCCGTTAGAAATGGGAGCCAGCCAAAGTTCCTGAACTTCGTTCAAGAGGCGGATAACCAAGTAACCCGTAAGCTTGCCATCAAACGAATTAAAAGCTTGTCCGAAGGACATCTCCTTGGCTGACTCCCAAAAAGATGGGATTGACATCTTTTGGCAAATGCACACCTTGAATCCACTTTCAAGTTCCAGTTATCCCGCTTACCTTTTACGTGGACTTTCAGCAGGACCAATCCCAAAAATTTACGCTTCCTCGGTCTCAGCCTGGATCTGTTTGACATCCGAGAACAGAGTCAGAGTGACTTCCTGGGGAACCTCATAGATGGTTGAAGGTTTCCCCTTACCATCTGCTCGACGCTTCTGACCAACTTCTTTGACCATTCCTTTGTCCTGAAGAACATTCAGAAGGTTGCTGGCCTCGGCATAGTTGTTGAAGCCTCCCATTTCCTGGAATTCTTTTTTCGTGACTTCGACTGTTTTCATGTCTATCTCCTTATGTTTTCGGATCGAATGCTACTTCTCCACACATCTTAATGAAAGCCCTAGCCATAATCATAATGAAAGAGACCTGGACTATCTCAATAAAAAACAAAACAAAAAACGCATCAATGATACCCAAATGAGTGTACCAAAGATATCCAACAGCAATCAGGTTCCCTGGAATCCAACCAAAGAAGAAAGAAACAGATCGACGGTATTCCATCATAGGATGAGCCGCCTTAAGTATCAACATCACTATCAACGGTGGTATGAAAAGAAGGCAAACTGCTGTCGCCCAGGCCATCGTTCCTATGAATGTCGGTTCTTCCATTGTTATGCTCCAGTATCTTTACTAATCAACATAACCCCCATTAACATTAAGTCAAGGCCATTTACAAAAAATAATAACCCGCTGTCGATCCAGGAGCCGCCGCCATCTTCTAAAAAGAGTACTACTGTTTTTATTCTGTAGTACTCTTTTTGAAAATCAGGACCCCAGCCGCCACACCAGCAGACCCTGATCGGACCTGAACAACAAAAAAGACCCCTACCAATTAAGGTAGAGGCCCATATGCCTATATGTACGAGATAAGCAACTATATTATACAACTAAATCCCAATAACGAAATCCATATCCCCCATTCTTTCGCTTGGATAACCCATCGGATTACGTACAAAACGTATATCGCCTAAATATCTATCTACGAAATCATGACTGTGTCCATGTATCCATAACGACACATCATCACCATGCATCATGATGAACGTATCCATGTCAGCCGCGAACGCCTCATTTAACGTATGATTACGCCAATTGGAAGAAATCAAATTGAATGATGGAAGATGATGAGTTACAATTATCCTCTTGGTCTTAACATTGACCAACTTGTACATCGACTCATTCAAAAAACCACGATTCAACAAATGATACTCATTAATCTTATCAACAGTCAAACCATCGATCATATGATAATCCCCCATCGAGTTCTTAATCGAAAAGGAATTGACTGCCCCTATATGTGTCCATAATGTTGAACATATGAAAGAAACATCTTCGATCTCAACAATTTGGTTGTTGACATAATAACATTTGTTCCCATTCTTCTCAAACACTTGACGATGAGAACCAAAACTCGGATGATCCCATGAGTCTTCCCAAAGATCATGATTACCAGGAATCATTACAATATGTTTCCACTTCGGCAATAAATGTTCTTGAATGAACTTCTCCCTCATCGGAGTATGATTACAGAAGTCTCCTGCAATTACCAGAACATCAGCCCTTGGAATCATTCGGTTAATAACATAACCGTAGTTCTTCTTAAACTCAATATGTTGATCAGAAAGGATCTGGATTTTCATCTAAGTATTTCTCTTTTTGTTCCTGAAACCAAGGACCATATAAATCCCCAAGAGCATGCCACTCTTCAAGATTCAATTCTTTAATCCTGTCTCTAACATCCGAAGACTTCTTGAACCATTTATTCAGAAACTCCTGGTTTGTTTTCATCTCAGGTTGTTTCAAAGCTAAAATGACATCTTTCATGTCCTCAAATAATTGTTTTACTTTCTCATTCACATATGCCCCCAGGCATTCAGTGCATAGTTTGCATAGCCTGCACCAATTCAGGTTAAGAATGTGCTTGCATTCGCAGACCCATTCAGTGGATGGTTACATCGTAGCTACTCTCTTATGACAATGTGGACATTTGACAATTCGAGTCTTTCGATGGTAGGCTTCCTCTGCCGCTCGTTTCAGGTTATAACGTTTCCGACAATGACGACACGTAAAATATGTGTTAAGGTCAATTGGTCTTGGCATTTTTGTTCTTTCATTGAATGTTCCTGTCTCTCCCTTTATTATATCGCATAATTGAAGGATGTCAATCCCCTAAGGAATCTCAATCCTCCTGGAGTATGTCGCGATTATTATACTTCTTGCGGCCTGCCTTCTGAGCCTTGAACTTCCGACGCTTGTCACGAGTGTAAGGGTCCTGCTTCTTGCGATGTCTTTTCATATGATACCTCCTGCATCTTGTTGTAGTTTGTTCAACAGATATTCTTCACCACCCTGGTCCTTGAACATTTGATCATGCAACTTATAACGAAGACCACGAGTCTCAGTCTCTAACCGCTTGGTCAAACCTTCCCAGGACTTCATCGCCAAATCCAAACACTCTGAAGGAACATGAAAACCTTCTTGCTCCTGTGCAATGGTCTCAGATTCAACTGACATATAGAAGCTGGCCAAAGCTTCTGCAACATCATAAGCAGTTGTCTGCATATAAATATCACCATCAGCCTCTTCCAACATCTTGTCCAACTGATCATTAATTTGTTGTGGAGTCATCTTTCTTTCCTTCTCTCAGTTCTTTCCAGAATTTCCGCAAATCACTCAGGCTACCAATCTCAAGTATCGAGAGTGTTAAAGCAAAAAAGGATATGAAGAGCATCACGATGATGAAAGTAATCAATATCATGATAACTACAGGAAAGAAAATGTTAAGCATGAAATTCATCCGATCTCTCCTCGTTCTCTTTTGTCCTCATACTCAGCTTGCTTAGCAAGTCCAGGCAAAGCTGGTATCAGGTAGATTAACATAATGATGAATCTGATCATTCCCACTCCTTATGATCGCCAAATTCCATCGCATCTTCATAGCCTTGACGGTACTCAGCAATTTCTTCTTCTGTCATTTCTTCTTCACCAATCCGCAGACCATGATAGGTGCCTTCTGGATACCAATGAGGTTTCTGGCCCCTTCTATAATAAGCGTCTGCTCTTCCTCTATCATAAGGGCTACCATGTTTTACCTGATTCATCGCCGCCTCCTAGTCCTTTCAAAAAGAGTACTACTGATCCTCTTCAGGATCTTCGGGATTCAAATGCTTGAACTCCTCAACCATATCCCGTTTCCAGAGCAATTCAACATCATGAACCTTACCATCATTCATGTTAATCTGAATATAGTTGGGAAAGATCTTGAGATCCTGAATATCAAACTTGCAGATCTCAAACTCTTCGTCACAAGAGGAAATGACCAAATCATCTCGAATGATCTCCCCCTCAGTAACATCAACAAACAAAGACATACCATCGGCAATGATAGCTTCACAATCCCGAACCATATCAAAGAACAAATCGATATGTTTATTATATCGATGCTCGATCTCAGTGGTATACTGGACATCATCAGCCTTTACGTCTGAGAAATTTGTATTGGCCGCTTTGAACTCTGCCTTTGATCGAGCATCCTCATCACTATCAGCTTCAACATCGACAATGATGGTCTTGGCTTCGATTCGACTAACTCTAACTCGGAAATTCATTTACTTCACCTTTACAACTGTTACTTGGGTTAACTTTTTGTAACGAATCTGAACGCTAGTCACTCCAGCATTCTTCAGGTCCGACTTGTTGCAAGGCTTCCCATCCCATTTGGAAAAGAAATCCGCAACAATGAAATCCTTGTCGGCCTCAAAGTCTTCCTTGACTTTCTTGGCAGAAGTGTAATCTCGGTTATAGGCTGGGGTCAATGTCATTTTTCAATCTCCTTTACTTCAATGATCTTGGTTTCTTTGTTCGTCAGAATCTTTAATGCACAAGTCAAACAGTAACGATCTGATTCATCATCCTGAGAAATGATTGTGACTGAATCATCCCCAATGTTACAAATCTTGTCGCAACCAGCACATTCAAATTCATCTTCCTGAATTGCTTTCATATCTTCATAAAGACAACAGGTCGTTGCAACAACTTCATTCCGTCGTTCATCAAGAATGTCAACGACTACGCCTTCATCGTCTAACTTAATCTGTACTTGACCAGACGCAAGGTCCAGATAAAAATAATCATGAGGTCCAATTTTCTGGTGAGAAATTGGACGACCTCCAAGATCCGTAATTGTCATCTGAGACATAACAACTCCCCTTTATTCTACCGTTCCGTTCAGTTTGTCAATCCAACCATCATCATCCGAAAAGTAAACAGCTACCTCTCCGTTGTCCCAAATATCAATCTCGACCTTGTAGCCTTTATCAAGCTCAATGGTCAACTCTTCCTTGGGAGAGCTATCAGGTCTTTCATGAGTGATCTTGTAACCATTGAAAACAACTTCCTTGGAATTATCAGACATAATAACTCTCCTTAATGTTGGGGAACCCAGGTCTTGCTTCCCCGCTTGGAACAGCGGTCACATTTTTTGCAATTCATAGGACATTCTTTGTAACCCTTGGGGGGCTTCTCACCTTTGGGAACCATTTTGAATTCATTGATAACCCCAGCCTTTTGGAAATTTGAACCATTGACAACCAGGGTCCGAACATTCTTGAATTCCAGATCATGACGAGAAGTGTAACAGTATACCGTAATGTCAAACTTCTTTAACAGCCGAGCAATTTTCTCAGCTTTGTCAACACATGCCTGGGAATGAAAATCCCCAGCTTCATTCAAACGAATTTTGTCAAACTTATCCCGTTTGGTTGCATTAATGATCAGGAAATGAGAAACGAATTTCTCTGGGGTGATTGTCAGCCAGTAGCCAGTTTGGCGGCGGCGGAAAGGAAGAACATTGGGCCGATACTCCCGTTCGGACTTCTTGGCATAACAAATGTTCTTGCCATCGATAACAGCCTTACAAATGCCTCGAAGCCGAGAAGGACAGTCAGTAGCGCTAGACATATTAAATATAGCTGTGGTATTAGGGATTTTGGTATTGCCTGCGCGAAGCAATCCGTCAAGAACGGAAATGTCTTGATCCAGGAGTTTGGCGAAGCTATAAAGCAAAGACATCCCCTGAGTCTTGCCATAGGCTTCAATTGAGGTTAAAACGTTTGTGGGTACTGATCCGGTCGCCATACTAAATCCTCTGTTTAGGGTTTGCGATCTCAACAGCAACAACATAGCATCCCAATACCAGGCTGTCAAACCCATTTAGCAAAAATAATTCGAGTTTCTATTTTTACGGTCTCAAATTATTATAAGCGGTTAAACTATTAAAAGACCCCTTCGGGGCTTTTTATAGTTTACTTTTTTACTTTTTAAAAAGAGTACTACAGAATAGAAACAGGAGTACTCTTTTTGAAAATAGGAGTATCAGCCGCCAGGTCCTGGATCGAGTTCATTGCCTGAATCGCCTGGTTCGACAGCCGCCCACACCAGGCTTCTTTCAAAAAGAGTACTACAGAATTAAAACAGAAGTACTCTTTTTAAAAGGTCTGCTGGAGACCAGGCTAAAAGGTTTGCTGAAGACCATGATGGGCTGTTTATATACTACGTATATAAAAAAAATGGCTCAGGAACAAAATCCCAAGCCATTTGAATTGTTTAGAATGTATGTGAAATTACTTAATTTCGTAAGTAACTCCATCAACGCATACCCTGGTGACATTCTCAAGAGGAACTGTTCTCCAGGCTCCTCTCATCCTGTTACCATTTTCGTCCAATTTATACTCACCACTGCGATCTTTGCAAACTTTGTTAACATCAAACACAGTCATTTGATTGTTCTTCTTGTTGATGGCCTTTCTGGATTGACTCGATCCCTTAGGACGGCTGGCAGAAGAAGGATTGGTTACATGTAAGCGATAACACATCTTTCTCAGACTCTTATCACTACGCTTTGTGAAATGAACTGAGGCGATTTTGTTACCTGCTTTCTTCATCAATGTTTCCACGTCTGAGGGGTGGACATCTTCAAGAACGACGGTTTGGCCCATTTGTTTGGCGACAGTGTGGACCTGCTCTACTGTCTGGTTTCCTACGATTGTTGCTTTCATGGTTTTTCTCCTTTGTTGCAACGGTTTTTAGTTATTTAGTCTTTATCGATCATCTTCACTCGAAGTTGACTCGATCTCATATTTGAGGATCTCTTTCAATAAGTCCTGACTTTCCCTGTCTTCTTCAATATCCTGAAGCTCTTCCATCAAAGACTCAATTGTGCGATTTTCCTCATTCTCAAGGCCCTTTGAGACCTCTATTCTATTATACCTTAAAGAAGTAATTTCCCACAGAAAATGACAGATTATTTCGGCATTAGAATAACGTACAAACATAGATGGATTGATAGCAGAATTTAACCATTCTTTTACCTCTTCATCTTCATCCTTTAAAGCTTCAAATACACTCTCAAGCTTTACGGAATTCTTCGTGTAATCGTTACCATACAATTTCGTAAAGGGAGCCTCTAAATCCCCATACTCGAAATTGCCCATCAAATCATAAAATGTCACGTTCATTGGTCTATTCTCCTCTGTAAGCTTTACGCTAAAGCACAACAGCTTCTTTACAAGCATTTCGAACAATATATTGTTCAAAAGACACAATGAAGATACCTGCTTGTTACTCTATTATTTTACCCCATAAATACCATATGTCAACATTCAAATCAAGAATTATTCTACATTCGTAGATCCATTCAGTGCATAGTATTTATCAAATTAGTAAAAATTACTAAATTATCACAAATTAGTAAAAATTACTAATGTCTACATAGATGATTCCGTGGATGGATTTGGGGGCTATTTTAAGGTATTTTGAAAAAATCTTCAAAAATTAGTGCAAAAAACTAGATAGGCAGTTTATTGCCTGGAACTCGATTCAGTGCATAATTCTAGGCAAGAAATTCACCCCGAGATATTGCCTTAACATCCCCGAATATGGTTCGCGTCATCACATTTAAATTTCATGAATTGGTGAAAAATACGGTTTAAGATTAGTAAAAATTACTAAAGTGTCAGACATTCCGTGCGTGTTAAAAAGAACGTTTTATTGCCTGTGATGTTATTTTTCCCTATAGAGAAAAGTTACGAATCCACATTCCGTGCATATGTATCTTTTAGGGTATGTGAGAAATTTTGAAGGAAAAACTCACATACAAGAGGATCGATACCAAAGGGGGGTTTTAGTGCAAAAACTGGTCTAAAATGGTCTGAACTGGCTGATTTTGGTCAATCTTGGTAGGACTGAGTTCAGTCCAGGTCTCCCCCAAGATAGGTCAATCTTGGTCTCCCCCCAAGATAGGTCAGCTTATGGAAATCAGTTAGAAATCTCATTGTACTGACATTCAGTGCATGATATCTCATTCCCATGTGGGCAGGGTCCTCCCCAAGTACATCGATATTGAGGTGGTCCTACCCAAGTACATCGATATTGAGGCTGACTAACGTTCGCAGTACTGGCATTAGTATTCGATTCATCTGAATGATCTGAATGATCTGAATGTGAACGATTCAGTTCTTCTGAATGTGAACGATTCAGTGGATGATATACTCTTAGGTTATCTCCCCAATCATCTCCAGGTCTTATTGGTCTTATTCCTTCTTCATTTATAACGTATACACCATTAGGATTATCTCCACTTCTTATTCTTCCTTCAATAATATTTTCCAACTGAGAGATAGAATTCTGAACATCAATTTGAAGATTATTTTCTTGTATCAGATCTCCATTTCTATTTGGATAAATATCGTTTGGTACTTCCTCTTGTGTTTCGGGGACATCATCTGAGAAAACTTCATTGTAATAATCGCATGTATCGCAATCTAATTGCATGCAGTCTGAACATGGGTCACAATCATTATTGATTGTTGGGTCATAATCGGTATCTATAGTGTCGATATCTTGTCTATAGGATCTACTGACTTGTGGATTATAGTTTGTTCCTCCCCCATTCAGACTCAATGAATACATACCAACGTTTAGTTCTATGTCTTCATGAAGCTTAGGAAGCGTTTTAATGGCCTTTACAGCCCTCAAAGCCTCATCATGGGTATCCCAGACCGAATCGGGCTTATTATTGATTGTGACAATGTATACGGCTTTATATTGCCCCATAGGTTGACAATCTAATGTAAGTGTTCTTGTTCTTGTTTTCTTCATAAGTTTTTTTGATGCTCAAATTGTGAGTACAATCTTCTTTGAATAATTTTGTATGTGTATCCTTGAGGTTTCTTTTTAGCGTTTTCTATATATTCCTCTGCTTGTTCTTTTGTGGACCATATACATGCTATGACAGTTTCTGTTGTCAACATATTACGAGTTCTAACCAGATATACGTATGGAGTGTCTTCTTCATATTGACAATCTAGTTTAATTGGTTTTATGCTCATTGGTTTTTATTAACCTAATTTATTAACCTAATTTATTAACCCGTAGGGTTAATCCTCACTATTATTTACCAATCGTCTTGCCAATTATCTTGCCAGTCTTTTTCTATCCATTGTGAGCATGCTCGACAATATTCTCCGTTATTTAATTGAACTCCTGGCCATACAGCGCCTTCAGATTCTGAATGTACTGTTGGAGTTTCTTTCTTACATTGTTCATCGACGCAGTAGACACATGTATTGCATCTTTTCTTACGCCATATGTGTTGATTTTTACCCAATTATATATCCATCCTTATTTAGGTATTCTTTGATAGTGTGTGGGTCCATGCCCATATTTCTCATTTCTATGGCGGCTCTTAGTGCTTTTCTTTTTATTTCTATCAATGCCTCTGAGTATGTGACGATATAGTATCCTCTATGTGGGTATAGGAATCTACACATTTCTACGTAGTCTTTAGCTTCTTGTTC
>Ga0180437_10001742_pt1 | contig 36591 bp, 45 predicted proteins | sample SS_ome_4_FD_132410 | JGI IMG/M metagenome (GOLD analysis project Ga0180437, IMG submission 132410) | Hypersaline lake sediment archaeal communities from the Salton Sea, California, USA - SS_3_D_1 metaG | ecosystem: Environmental > Aquatic > Non-marine Saline and Alkaline > Hypersaline >... | reverse complement strand
TAGAGATGTATAAAGAAGGGCATGGTTATATGCAAGAAGATAGGGACAAGATTTTGCAAGCTACTAAAACAGGCTTTTGGGAAAGAGCAAAAGGACTTAAAAAAGAAAAATTAATAGAATTAATAAAAGCACATGAAAAGGCTTCATGGTTTACTTCTGGAAGAGAAAGAAGAGCTCATCAGGAAAAAATTATAGAATATTACAGGAAGCTTGAGATTTCACAAAGCGTAGATGAAGTTATTCCTGAAGATATTGATTTAGCTTTAATAGTAGCACAAAAGCAAATGGATCTTATTGAAATAACTCCAGAAATAGAGCCAGAAAGATTAGAAGGAAGAGGAATAGGAAAAAAGAAAGCTGAAGCATTAGTTAATAAGATTAAACAAGAAGCAGGAAAATTCTGGGTAGGACGTGAATACGGAAAAGCTGAAACAATTATGGGTGCGGTTAAAGCAGAATGGGAAAAACTAAGGGATAAGTGGAAGCCTGTTGTAAGAGAATGGATTACACATTATGATACATTAATAGGGGGTTCTAAAAAGGCTCAACAAGCTAATATATTTATAGATGAGTGTAATAGATTCTTAACAAATGATGAGCTTGAAAGAGCATTAAGGGCTCATGGCGAAGCAAAAAATCTATTAGATCAAATACTTGAAAATCCACCTAATCCTCATCGTGTACAATTAGCTGAAAGATTGAAAAAAACCGATGAAAAGGTAAATCGTGAAGTGTTGCTTTATAGAGTTGCTCAATTAGTTGGAGATATGGCTTCACATATAGATACTAATCAATTTGGGTTTGCTCATCAAGATTATAATCAAATTATGGTTGATCTTAATAATTCTCCTCCAAGTGATAAAGGCGACAGATTAAGAAGACAAGCTAAAGACATGAATGATTTATTAGTAAAATCTGAAAATTTTTTCCAGGCAGGCGCTCTTTATAGAGCAGTTTTAGCAAATATTGAGGAGAGAACAGAAAATGGATATAAAGAAGCGCAGAAAAGGGCTGTTACAATAGATGGAATTATAGCAACACATATACAAGGGGATGATCCTAGAGAAATTGAATTTAGAGCGAAGTTTATAAAATTGCAGGGAGAATTGACTAGAAAAACAAAACAATTTGAAGAATTTAGCAGTATTGCAAAAGAATATAACGATCAAGTTTATCCGATGTATGAAGAGCATATAGATAAGAAATTTTCAGCTGAAGAATTGCCAGATTTAAACACGCTTAAAAGATTCCATTCTGGTGTCCAAGATTTGATAAGGCGTATTAGCAAGGTTCATCCAGAATCTGTCGGTCCAGAATATGAAGTTATAAGACAAGGCATGATTAGGGTGCAGATGGATGTAGCTCAAAAAGAAAAAGAATATGTAGATTCTAGATTTAAAGAAGTTGAAGCAGAGATTGCAAAAATAAGTGAAAAAGAAAATCAAGAAAATAATAAGGCTGCATATGATTCTGCAATAGCTAAGCTAAGAACTAATAGACAAGTTGTTAATTTATTAGATGCTGAAGAGATATATCAAAGATATGACAAGATGGAAGAAAAGGTTAGGGAGCAGTATGAATTTGCAAGAGTAGTTGGAAGAGCAAGAAAAGAAATATTAGGAAGCCTTTATGATGAAGCAAGAAAGACACTTGATAGAGTTCCTGAGGGAAGAGAGAAAGATGTTGAAGTATATCTAAGAATTATTGGATTAGAAGAAAAAGCAAGAAATCCTGTTTCACGTGGCACTTGTTATTTCTTAAAAATCAGAGAATTAGATGATGAGACAGTTGCAGGTTATAAAGGAACAATTCAAAATTTTGAAGGTTCAGAAGAAGCACACCAAGTAATGACAATGTTAGATGATATAAAGGCAAAGGTTCCTTTTGGAGAAGAAAGCGATCCTGTTTCTGAAGTCAGAGAGATGGTTGATAATTATAACAGAAAGAGATCAGGTTCAAGTAAAGATGAACTTAAAGCAGAAATTTTAGAAAGATTAAATGGATTAGTTGATTCCATAGAAACTTACTTAAATGAAAATGGACAACCAGTGCTAACTAGAGATATGAGAGCAGAATTAGGAACATCTTATCAGGATGCAGATTTCAGAGACAAAGCAAAAGAATTTTTCTGATTAGAAAACCTTAAATAAAAGCTTTAATTCTTTTTTTATTTGTATGAAAAAAAAAGAAAGTTCTAAAAAAGAAAAGATTACAAAAGATATGCCTATTGGAGATGTTGTAAATAAATATCCCCAAACTATAGAAGTATTTATGAAGCATGGACTTCATTGCATCGGCTGCGCTGCTGCTGCTTTTGAGAATATTGAGCAGGGTGCAAATGCTCATGATATTGATCTTGATAAATTAATTGAAGATTTAAACAAAGCTGTCAAGAAGAAAAAATGAGTTCTACAAAAGTAGGGGTAGGAGTAGGGATTATGATTCTTGATAAAGGCAGGATTTTATTAGGAAAAAGGCATGATGATCCTAAAAAGGCTGATTCTGCTCTGCATGGAGAAGGAACATGGACAATGCCTGGCGGTAAGCTGGATTTTGGAGAAACTCCTGATGAAGGTGCAAGAAGAGAAGCAGAAGAAGAAACAAGTTTAAATATTGATAAAGAGAAACTAAAACTAATAAGTGTGACTAATGAAGTTGTCCATGATGCTCATTTTATTACATTGGGATTTCTTTGTGAAAATTTTTCAGGAGAACCAAAGGTAATGGAGCCTGATGAAATTACTGAATGGAGATGGTTTGATTTGAATGACCTGCCAAAACCAATGTTTTTTCCTTGTGTGAAGATTGTTAAGAATTATTTAGCTGGAGAGATTTATAAACACTAAAATTTATATATAATTCTTTATTTTATAATATAAAGAGGTGAATCTATTGAAGTTTGGCTCTAATGCTATTGAAATTCTTAAAAGAAGATATTTATTAAGAGATTCAAAAGGAAAAATAATTGAGAATCCTGATAAGATGCTTAAAAGAGTTGCAAAAAATGTTGCAAAAGGCAATGCTAAGCTGGAGAAAGAATTCTATTCTGCTATGTCTAATCTTGAGTTTCTGCCAAATTCACCTACATTAATGAATGCTGGCACTAAATTAGGCCAGTTGAGCGCTTGTTTTGTTTTACCTGTAGAAGATTCTCTTGAAAGCATATTTGACACGTTAAAGTTAAGTGCATTGATACATCAAACAGGAGGAGGAACTGGCTTCAGTTTTTCTAGAATAAGGCCAAAAGGAGATGTCGTTGGAAGCACAAAAGGGATTGCTTCTGGTCCTGTAAGTTTTATGAAAATTTATGACAAATCAACAGAGGTTGTAAAGCAGGGAGGCAAGAGACGAGGAGCAAATATGGGTATTTTGAATGTAGACCATCCTGATATAATTGAGTTTATCAGGGCAAAAGAGAATGAAAAGGCTTTTAGGAACTTTAATTTGTCTGTTGGAATAACTGATAAATTTATGAAAGCTGTCAAAGCAGGAAAGAAATATGATTTGATTAACCCAAAAACAAAGAAATCTGCTGGAAAAGCTGATGCCAGAAAGATTTTTGACCTGATTATTGAGATGGCTTGGAAAACAGGAGATCCTGGAATTGTTTTTTTAGATGAAATCAATAGAAAACATCCATTGGAGAGGCTGGGGAAGATAGAAAGCACAAATCCATGTGGAGAAGTTCCGCTGCTTCCCTATGAAAGCTGCAATCTTGGCTCAATAAATTTATCTAAACTTGTTTCTAATGGCAAGATTGATTATTCTAGATTAGGAAAAATTGTAAGAACTGCTGTTCAATTTTTAGACAATGTTATTGATATTAATAAATATCCTTTGCCTGAAATTGAAAAGATAACTAAAGCAAATAGAAAAATAGGATTAGGCGTTATGGGTTTTGCTGAGATGTTGATTTTGATTGGAATTCGTTATGATTCTAATGAAGCTTTGAAAGTTGCTGATAAAATTATGGAGTTTGTATCTTCTGAAGCTAGAAAAATTTCTGCCGAGCTTGGCAAGAAAAAAGGAAATTTTTCTAATTTTAAGAAAAGTATTTGGTATGGAAAATACAAATCAATGAGAAATGCAACTGTTACAACAATTGCTCCGACAGGGACAATAAGCATTCTTACAGACTGCAGCAATGGCATAGAACCGTTGTTTGCAGTAAAATTTACTCGTACAATATATGAAGGGAAGAAATTAGTTCAAATTAATTCCCTATTTGGAAAGATTAAAAAGAAGGAACTATTTGTAACTGCACATAATATCAAACCAGAATGGCATATTAAAATGCAGGCTGTGTTCCAAAAATATGTGGATAATGCTGTAAGCAAGACAGTTAATTTAAGAAAAGGAGCAAGTAAAAATGATGTTAGGAAAATATTTTTAATGGCTTATGATCTTAAATGCAAAGGAGTTACTGTTTATAGAGAAGGCAGCAAAAAAGAACAATTATTAAGCCTTGGAAAATGTAAGGTGTGTGTTTGATGGGAAAAAATAATATTTATTTATGGACAGGAGAAGGTGCTGGCAAGACTACTTCTGCGCTTGGTGTTGCTTTACGTGCAGTTGGTCATAGAATGAATGTAATTGTTGTGCAGTTTATGAAAGGAAGAAAGAATATTGGTGAATATAAGATTATGAAAAAGCTTAAGCCTAATTATCAGATTTATCAATTTGGAAAAAAAGAATTTATTAGACCTTTGAACAGACCAAGTGAAAAGGATAAAGAGCTGGCTTTGAAAGGATTAGAATTTGCAAGAAAAGCTGCAAAGAAAAAACCAAGGCTGCTTATTTTAGATGAAATTAATCTGGCTTGTGCAATTGGTTTGGTTGATGTTAATGATGTTATTGATCTTGTCAAGCATTGCAGCAAGTATACAATTGTGTATTTATCTGGAAGAAGAGCTCCTGCAAAATTAAAGAAAATTGCTGATTTTGTTAATGAGATTAAATTGCTAAAATCACCTAAAAAATATCCAATTAGAAAAGGAATTGAGTATTAGTTGTAACATTGTTTTGCAACTAGATAATGAACTTTTAGTTGTTATTTTTTACATATTTTGCAATAATTAATTTCAAAATATATAGTTTTTAGTTTGATTATATTTAAATATTAGGTATAGTTTTTAATTTTCTGCAAAACACAACAATATCTAGTGTATTACTAGTAAGTTAATACAATATGTTGTGTTTATTTTTTAGTGAAAACAAAAGTATTTATATCAGTAAAGTTACTATTAGTATACTATATTGTATATCAATGTGTGAAAATAATGAGAGGTACTAAGAAATCAAAGATTTCTGGTACCATCAAAATTTAAAATTTTGAGGTGATTTAAATGAAATGTCAATATTGCAATTCTTCTAATACTAAAGTTGTTGATAAAAGAATAACAGAAGGAGGTAATAGAAGAAGAAGAGAATGTATTGACTGCGGAAAAAGATTTACAACATATGAAAAGATTGAGGTTAGCAGTTCTATTGATAAGGTAAAAAAAAGAGACGGCAAGATAGTTGATTTTGAAAAAGAAAAGATAACCAAGGCTATATTTAAAGCAGCTCAGGCTGTTGGAGGAAAAGACAAAGAAGAATCAGAAAGATTAAGCGGTTTAGTTATTGATTCTATTAATAAAAAATTCAAAGGAAAAACTCCAACTGTAGAAGATATTTCTGATGCTGTTGAAAAAGTGCTGATTGAAGAAGGTCATGCGAAAACAGCAAAAAGTTATATTCTTTACCGAGACCAGCATAAAAAATTAAGAGAGAGCAAAAATACTTTTGTAAATGTACAAAACACAATTAAAAATTATATTGACAGATTAGACTGGCAGGTTAAAGAAAACAGCAATGAAGCTTTTTCTTTTTCAGGACTACTGCTTTACACAGCAGGAGAGGTTATGAAAAATTATAATCTGACTGAGATGTACACTCCTGAGATTGCAGAAGCCCATAGAAAAGGGTATTTTCATATTCATGATCTTAGCCATGGCGTAATTGGTTATTGCGCTGGATGGAGCCTGAAGAATTTATTATTACTTGGATTTGGAGGAGTTCCAAACAAAGTAGACTGCAAGCCTGCAAAGCATATGAGCACAATTGTACATCAAATGGTAAATTATATTGGGTGTCTGCAGATGGAATTTGCAGGAGCACAGGCATTTAGTTCTGTTGACACTTTATTAGCTCCATTTGTAAGAACTGATAATCTAGCTTTTAAACAGGTTAAGCAGGCAATGCAGCAGCTTGTCTTTAGTTTGAATATCCCTTCCAGATGGGGAAGCCAGTATCCATTTTCTAATCTAACTTTTGACTGGAGTGTTCCTGAAGATATGAAAGATCAGCCAGCAATTGTTGCTGGTAAAGAACAGGATTTTACTTATGGAGACTGCCAAAAAGAAATGGATATGCTTAATAGGGCATTTTTAGAAGTAATGATAGAGGGAGATGCAAGCGGAAGGATTTTCAGTTTTCCAATTCCTACTTATAATTTGACAAAGGATTTTAATTGGGATAGTGAAAATGCAAAATTGTTGTTTGACTTGACTGCAAAATATGGAATGCCTTATTTCCAGAATTATGTTGGAAGCAATTTAGATCCAAGCTCTATAAGAGCAATGTGCTGCAGGCTAAATTTAAACCAAACTGAACTTATGAACAGACCAGGAGGAATGTGGGGGCCTGGAGATTCAACAGGCAGTATTGGTGTCATGACAATAAACATGAATAGATTAGGCTATGAAGCAAAAAATAAATCTGAATTCTTTGAAAAATTATCATATTATATGACATTGTCTAAAAATGCTCTTGAAATAAAAAGAAAAGTTATTGATAGAAACTTGGAAAACGGCTTAATGCCATTCACAAAAAGATATCTTGGAACATTTAATAATCATTTTTCAACAATAGGATTATGCGGAATGCATGAATGCTGCATTAATTTCCTAGGAAGAGGCATTGAAACAAAAGAAGGAAAAGAATTTACAATAGAAGTACTAAAATTCATGAGAGAAGAAATGAAGAAATTCCAGCAGGAAACAGGTAATTTGTATAATCTAGAAGCAACTCCTGCTGAATCTACAGCTTATAGATTTGCAAGACTGGATAAAAAGATGTATTCTGATATTTATTGTTCTGGAGACAAGGAGCCTTATTTAACTAATAGTACACAATTGCCTGTTGATTTTAGTGATGATGCAATTGAAGCAATTGAACATCAAAATGAGGTTCAGCCATTATACACAGGAGGAACAATATTCCATACATTTTTAGGAGAAAGGATGACTGACGGCGAGTCCTGCAAAAGATTGATCAAAAAGATTGCTTACAATACAAGACTGCCTTATTTTTCAATAACTCCAACATTTAGTATCTGTAAAAAGCATGGTTATATTAGAGGAGAGAAATTTAAATGCCCTACCTGCGGAGCTGATACAGAAGTTTATTCAAGAATTGTTGGTTATTACAGGCCTATACAGAACTGGAATTTAGGCAAAGTAGAAGAATTTAAAGACAGATTAGAGTTTGCTGAAGCAAAAACAATGAAGCATGAGTTTAAGACAAAGATTGAAGCCAGTCTTGAGCAAGAACAGAAGATTTTGGTTGAAACTTAAAATTATTTTAATGAGGGGATTAGTAATATGATTAAAAAATATAAATTATTTTTTACACCTATGTGCCCTAAATGTCCTGCTATTAAAAAATTTATGAAAACAGTAGATATAGAAGGAGATTTAGTTGATGCAACAAAGCCAGAAGGATTAGAGCAGGCAAAAAGATATGAGATTGTTTCTGTACCAAGTGTCTTGTTTTTTGATGAAAATGACAAAGTAATCAGCACTGCGCATAGTTTAGAAGAAGTTAAAAGAGTTGTTGAGAATAAAAGTTTGACAGATGTTTAAGATGTCTATTCCTATCAAAGGCTGGCAAAAAACTTCACTTATTGATTATTCTCCTTATACAGCTTCTGTAATTTTTCTTGGAGGATGCAGTTTTAGATGCAGCTATTGCCATAATCCTGATCTTGTTCTGAATTTTGATAAAATTCCTGATATTGATGTAAATGAAGTTATTGATCATCTGAAATCCAAGAAAAAATGGATTGATGGTGTCTGTATCACTGGAGGAGAACCTACTATTCATAAAGATCTGCCTTTATTTATCTCTAAGTTTAAGGAATTAGGATTAAAGGTTAAGTTAGATACAAATGGAACAAATCCTATGATGATTAAAGAATTAATTGATAAAAAATTAATTGATTATATTGCAATGGATATTAAAAATATTTTAGAAAAATATAAACAGATTGTTATTGTAGATATTGATAAAGAAAAAATAAAAGAAAGTGTTTCTATCATAAAGAATTCTGGAATTGATTATGAATTTAGATGCACTGCAATACCTGGATTAGTTGGAAAAAAAGAAATATTTTTAATAAGCAGATGGCTAAATGGTGCTAAAAGGTTTTGCATCCAGCAGTTCAGGGCTGATATGCCTTTGATAAACAAAGAAATGCAAAAACTAAATCCTTATTCAAAAGAAGAATTAAATGAATTGGCTGAAACAGCTAAACCTTTTTTTGAAAAAGTTGAGGTAAGGGATTAAGATGAGACCAAATTGGGATGAATATTTTATGGCAATGGCTGTTCTTGCTTCAACCAGGGCAAGCTGTAAGCATGTTAGAGCAGGAGCTGTTATTGTTTTAGATAAAAGAATAATTGGAACAGGCTATAATGGAGCACCTGTTGGTGTAAAAGATAACTGTCTTGATGTTGGCTGCAATAAAGAAAACAAAGGAATGAATTATAGAGAAGCATTTAATGTTGGAAAATGCATTGGGGTTCATGCTGAGATGAATGCTTTGGCAAATCTATCAAGAGAGATACATAAAGGTGCTACTTTGTATATTACAATATTCCCATGCCCAACCTGTGCAAAGAATCTTCTTGCTTATAATATAAAAAAGGTTATTTACAAGAGGGAATATGATTCTGAGGAGAGTGAATTATCAATGGCTTTGTTTAAAGAAGCTGGTGTAGAAGTTGAACAATTAGATTTAAGCTCTGAAAAGATTAAAGAAATTTTATTTAATCAAGATTCTGTTGATTTTGATTTGTTTGCTGGAGAGGAAAAGAAACCTTTATAAACAAACTGGGTTTTTCTCTGAATCATGGAAGGAACAATTGTTAATTTCAGGACAGCAAGACATCATCAAAAAGACAATCAGATGATTGTATTGGCTAAAGATGTTTCTAAAGAAAAATCCAAAGATTTGATTGGAAAAAAAGTAATCTGGACTTCTCCTGCTGGCAAAGAGATAAAAGGAAAGATAACTGCTTTGCATGGAAACAAAGGTTCTTTAAGAGTTCTTTTTGAAAAAGGAATGCCAGGACAAGCAGTTGGCTCAAAAGTCAAGATTGAGTAGGAATTCTTCTTAAATAATAGAAATATTTAAATATTAAAGTAGCTGAATTAACAATATTATCTTAATTATAATACAATGAGGTGTTTTTAGATGAAAAAGAGATTATTACATTTAAGTGCTATGTTTGTTTTTTTAATAAGTATTCTAACAACAAGTGTTAATGCTTTTTTAGCTGGACCAATTAAATCTCTATTAAAAGAAGAGGGTATATTTTATTATATATTAATGGAGCTTCCAAAATCTGATGCTGGAGCAAAATTGATCTTTGGTATATTAATATTAACAATCATGTATGGTGTTGCTAAACTTGTATTTACTAAATTTGCTCCAAATTTACAGTTTACAATTGCCTTGCTTATAGCACTTATCTCGGCATTTGCAATGCCTGCTTCTATTTTAAAACAAGTTAGTCTTTTATGGGGGGGTATAATCTACTCTCTTTTCATAGCTGCTCCTGTTCTTGGTCTGTTTTATTTACTGTTTACTTCTTTTAAAGAACCTACAAGAGGCAATTATGCAATTAAGTTTGGGATAGCTTCTATTTTGACATATATATCAAATTTTGTAGGAGGAGGAGAAGGGGAGGTTTTAGGTGTAAAAGTAGAAGAAATGGCATTTTTCAAGGCTTTTGATTTTGGATTTGGAATATTAGGTTTAGTTGCTGTAATATTATTATTCTATTATATCATAAAGATGGTTTCACCTGGAGAAGGAACTCATGAAAGAGCAGCTGAACATGCTACAGAAGCAAGAGATAAGGTGCGTGGATGGCTTGGAGGAAGACCAGGAATTAGGAACTTTAAAAAGCATAGAAGAAGTGCAAATAGGCAGATGTATAGAGGATACAGGACAGGAGAAAGATTAGAAAAAACATTGAATGATGCTAAAGCTTTATATTGTATTACTCCTGCTGATATGGGTAAATATGAAGATAAATTAAAAAAAGCTAAGACTGAAGCAGAAGATATGTTGGGTGTTACACCTTACTTGAATAAACTTTTAAGTGATATAAGTGCTTTTCCTGATGATCTGAAAGATAGTTTAGAAGATGCAATAAGCAACATAGAACTATATAAGAAAACTATAGATGTTAATGTTGTAAAAGTAAAAGATGAAATTGATAAACTGATTGCTAATGCAACTGGAGGTAGCCTACTAAGCACTAATGATTTAAAAAGAGCAATCAAGGATACTGTAAAAATAGTACAGCAAACAAACCAAATGATGGCAGATATAGAAGCAGAAGAGAAAAAGATTATGGCTGCAGAGTAAATTTTATTTTTTTTATTTCTTAATTTTTTTATTTGTAATAAAAAGAAAAATAATCTATTTCTTAGCTGCTCCGCAAGCCATTGTTTTCAAGAAACCAAGAGGGATTACTCCTTTTGCTGAAAGAACCACTAATAAAACACCTGCTATCAATCCAATAATTAAACCAATGAATAAGAACTTTGCTTCAATAATACCAAGCTGTGCTTTTTTGAATTTGAGCATTTCAAACATAATTATCACCCTTTTTAATTAATAATTACTAATTTATCTATATAAATGTTTCTATTAGCTTAGGAAAGAAATTTTGATTTAAGAGATGTCCCAAGTCTCGTTCGCTCAGCTGAGACTACTATTAAAATAGAGATATCAGCTGACGGTGTTGTTTTACAATCTTTAGGAGAAGTACACTCACTTTGTTCGTGTAGGTACCTGCTAACTTGCCAATTGGCGACTTAGGACACAGCATTTGATTTAGGAAAGTTTAAATAATATAAAATAAAATTTAGATCATGGTAAATTATGTAAGAGGAAAGGTTCATTATGCAAAAGAAAGCGGCGGATTGATTTGGTTTCATATCTACAGCTGGCATGGCAGAGGATGGATTTCTATAAGCAAAAAGATTTTTGACCATAGTATGAGGAATAGATTAATTAAAGAGATCTATGGAACAAATAATAAGAAAATACAAAAACATATTAAAATTCTGGAGAAAGAAGCATCAAAATTAAGAAAACAAGGAAGAGCTGCTGAGGCAAAAAGCAGGGAATATCATATCCATGCCCTAAGATTAAAGATAAAAAAAGATCTTCATGTCCATGATCTTGTTGGAAAAAGAATTACATTAAGATTTGATTAATTTTTTACTAGATTAAATAAAAAAATTTATATAGTATTGAGAAAACAAAGATATTATGAAAATTATACTTAAGAAAAAACCTAAAAATCCTACAATTATAGAAGGATTTCCTGGCTTTGGATTGGTTGGAACAATTGCTTCTGAATTTTTAATTGATCATCTAAAAACAGAACAGATTGGAAAGATATGGCTTCATGAGCTTCCTGCAATGGTTGCTATCCATGAAGGAGAAGTTGTTGAGCCTATAGGAATTTTTTATAATAAAAAATATAATATTGTCATTGTTCATGGTATAATTGGCGTAAATGGCTTGGAATGGAAGATAACAGATGCAATTGTTGATATGGCTAAAGATCTAAAAGCAAAAGAGATTATAAGTTTAGAAGGAATCGGAAGCGCTACTCCATCAGAAGAATCTAAAATCTTCTGTTATTCTTCTCATGATCAAAAAGCAAAAGTGCTTAAAAAATCCGGCTGCCAGTCTTTGAAAGAAGGGATTATTATGGGAACAACAGGAATCTTATTATTGAAATCTGAAAAGACACTGCCTGTAACTAGCATTTTTGCAGAGACACATAGTGAACTTCCTGATTCAAAAGCAGCTGCCAAAGTTATTGAGGTTCTTGATAAATATTTAGGGTTAAAAGTTGATTACAAGCCTTTATTGCAGCAGGCAGAGAAATTTGAGACTAAGCTTAAAGAATTATTAGGCAAAAGCCAAAAGATTTCAGAAGAGCAGAAAAAGAAAAGATTAAGTTATGTTGGGTAAAATTTTATTTTTATTCTCTAAAAAGCATAACCTTTATAAATGCTTTATTTTCACTCCTAAATATTAAACTTGCCTTTAATTTTAGGCAGTTCTTTAAGTTTTTATAACTTAAAACAAAATGCATTACTTTAAAACATTATTGGAAAGAGAATATAGAAGTCTAAAAATAGAACAAGATGCTTTAATTAGAGGAATTGTTGAAAGTAGAGTAGATATAGGTATAGATTCAAATAATTTAGTTCAAGCAATACAAGCAATTGAAAGCACAGAAGAAGATCTAAGAGTTGCTATGCATCAGTTTGATGATCATAGTGGTGTTAAAGGAGATGTTATTACTAAATTAGCTCATCATATATTTTCAACTTATGAGCAGCATAGTAATATAAGAGTAAAAGAAGATCCAGATTATGAGGGATTGGCAAAAGCTCTTGAGCAGATGAAAGATCAAGTTTCCTGTGTTGTGCATTATGAAAAAAGTGTATTTGATCCAAGAGTTACTGAATTATGGGATGAACATTGTATAATGGAAGGAGATAAGGTTGTTTTTTATATGCATAATTTAAATGGTAATGATCATAGTTTAGAAGAACTTACAAAATATGTTGGAAAATCAACTGAAGAAGAAAATCTTGAATTTATAGAAGATGTTCATGAAATTAAAATTGAACATGGTTTTCATATGAGGGCTGCTAAATTAGCTCTTGATAAAACAGTAGAATATGGTCCTGATATTTATATTAAAAACCAGGATGGTGAAGAAGCTGATGGAAAAAGCATAATGCAAATACTTACATTAGTTGCTGCTGCTGAGAAAAATAAAAAATTAACTTTTAGATATGGAAAACCTAGAAATCCAGAAGAAGAAAAACAACTAGAAGAACTGAGAGTCTATATTAAAGAATTGACCTCTAGTGAAAGTGTTGAAGAATTTATAGAAAGACATTCAAAAGCTGTCTAAAGGGCTTTTTACTTTTTTCAATTGTTCTGTTGATACTTTAGTATAACGCTGTGTTGTCTGCAGATTTGTATGCCCAAGAAGTTCCTGTATAATTCTGATGTCTGTTCCTGCTTCTAATAAATGCGTTGCAAATGAGCTTCTTAATGCATGGCAGAATACTCTTTTCTTGATGCCTGCTTTTTTTGCTGCTTTGTTTACTATTTTTTGAGCCTGCCTTATACTTAAATGCTCTTTTTTGTTTTTTTGAGTTGGAAATACATACTGTGATTCAAATTTCCTTTTATCCAGATATTTTTTAAGATTTTTTGAAAGATTCCTTGACAATATGACTAATCGATCTTTTTTTCCTTTTCCCGCTACAATCTTAGCAATCCTTTCATCAAGATTAATATTTTCTGTCTTTAATGCAACTGCTTCTGAAACTCTTAATCCAGAGGAATACAATAATTCTATCAATAATTTATGTTTCTTATTTTTTATAGAATTTATCATAGCAAAGATCTCTTCTTTTGTCAAGACCATTGGAATTTTTTTTTCCTGCTTTGGAGTTTTAATTTTTTTGAAGATATCTTTTTCCAGCACCCCTTCATAGAAGAATTTCAAAGCACATAAGACGAGATTTACAGAGCTTGGGCTTTGTTTTTTCTCGCTGATCAAATATGCCAAATAAGTCTTAATGTCCTCTCTTGTTATATTTTCAGGCTGCCTTTGATTTCCTTTTTCTGTCAAAGAGGTCTGAAAGTTTGCTTTTTTCTGCAGCCTGGTAAATTCAAGAAATTTTTTATTATGAAAAATATAAGAATCAATTGTTTTTTGGCTAAATCCCCTTAATCTAAGCTCTAGTTCAAGTTTTTCTAGGAAGGTTATCACCTAATCTATTATACGTACTTTTTAATATATAAATTTTGCTACAGATAATTTTATAAACAGGATCAAATCCCCAAAAGAATGGCATATCCACTTTGTCCTTTTTGTTATGAAGGAGAGATTGTAGAAGAGAATGATATAAAAGGAAACTATTTCTGCAATAGATGTTTCAGAAAAGTGGATATAAGAAAAAAGAAAAATAGTTTTGTTAAACATTTATGATCTTAATCTTTTGAAATTCTTTTCAGAGCAATAATACCGACTGAAAAAAGGATTATAAAAATAACTATTGGTCCTGCAATTGATGAGATATTATTAGAAGGTATTTCATCTAAGATAGAAAAACCAGTTATTGCAGGATTAGACATATATGTAATTAGTGCCAATAATCCAAAGATCAATAACATGTATGTGGCTGCTAAATAAGGTCTTTTCTTTGCCATGATATAAATGTAAGAAAATATAGGTATATAAATTTATCTTTATTTAATCAAACTCACTTTTTCTATTTTAAATCCTAATTTAGATTACTAACCAGATAACATAAGGTATGCTGATAAAATAAATATCAGGTTATAAAAAAGCTCAAACTGTTGAATTCTTGTTTCTCAAGCCTTTTAAAGCTATAATTAGAACTAGTTTTATAGTGCCTAACAAGCGTAAAAACACTTTAAATCATTTATTTCTGTGAGTTAACTAGTTTTGTCTGTTTAAATTGATGTTTTGTTTCAAATATGAACTCTCACTTTACAAAATTTTTTAAAAGTGAGATATATCCTACAAAATATATATTATATTATAATTTTTCTATTAAATATTATTTAATAATTACTTTGTTATTTTTATTTTATATAATATCTAAATTAATAGTTATTTTATAATTATTATTTTATTACATAATCTTTTAAATAAATACTATATATTGATTTTTTTCAGTTTTGTTGACTAGAGAAAAATTTTACTAGTTAATTATTTTATTAAATAATTTAAGCAAAAATTATATTTTTTATTAAAAAAACTTAAAACAATTCTCATTCTAGTGATAAAATATTTAATTTATAATTAAAAGTTTTAGAAAGAAAAAATAAAGTAAAAATTGCTTTTTGTTAGATTTTTGAAATCTAAAAAAGTGAGATCAAAGTAAAATCAGGATTGCTGTTAAAAGCAAAATTTTTTGATTTAAGTAGAGTTTGAATTCAAAAGGTACAAGATTAACAAAAAATTAAAAATTGCTTAGAAAGCAAAAAAACAGCTAATTTTAACAGTTGTTTTTTGAGATTTTAACAGAATTTTAAAAAAGGGCGTATAATAAACATTAGATGTACTTTTTAATATATAAATTGAAAAGTATTAGAAAAGTTGGTTATTTTTGATGAAATAATCCGGGTTATTTTGATAAATCAAGCAACTTTTTTAACTGATTTTATGCGGGATGTATGACTTAATTCTCCATACCAGATTATGTTGCCTGGAATTAATTTTTTATCAAATTCCCAGGGTTTTCTTGAACTATCAATTGCTTCTTGAAGATTGGCTTGCTTTGTTATTGCTGTTATCTTTCGTTTTTTTCCTTTTCTTTCAATTGACCATTCTGGATTTCCAATCACATGCTCATCTTTTTCAACAGGATAAACTGATCCTGATATTGTCACTATTTTGAATATTTTTTTGCTCATATTTAGAGGATAAGATGCATCAATATTTAATTTTTTCTATAATAAAAATTATAAGAAATGATTAAAAATTTTAGGCAACATTATATTAAAACCTTTTGCTCAATCTTTAAGATATTCTGTTTTGCCTGCAGATTTTTGAACTTTGGATCAAGGAAAATGTAAGGCCTTTGGTTTTTGTAAACCTTTTGGATTGGAATGCCTTTCTCGAGGAGATTTGTGATATATTCTCTTACCAAAGTGATAGGCATTTTAAGTTTTTTAGCAAGGTCTAAATATGTTATCGGAGCTTGTTCTGTATAGAGATTTAGGAAAACATTTTTCTCTTTTGTCGTCAATGGATCTATACTATCAATCCTTGAATTCTTATATGTTTTCTTGCCTGTCAGCTTGCTCAGAATAAGGTGGATTTCGTCAATCCTTTCATTCAGTTTTGTAATCTTATTGTCCAGTTTGCAGAGATATTCAAAGTTAGATTGGATCTCGCTTGTGTTTTCATTTATTGCATCTAAATGATCTTCAAATTCATAGTATACCGACGAGAAAATTGATTTTAATTTACTGTTAAGCTTACTTAATGAATCTATAGCTTCTTCTTTAAGCAAAAAATTACCCACTGATAACCACCCCTTAAGATTTTTTAAAGAAATAATACATTTATAAATTTTTGTGTTGTTGAAAATCTATTTTATGATGGCTGTTTTATACAAAAATATCTTTTCTTTGCCATGCTTTGATATATCTATTTCGTCGTCGGATTCAAGCTCTTCAAGAATCCTGTAAAATGAGCTTTTTGAGCATAGGCCTTGCTCATGAACAATGATCTCTTTCAGCTGAGGAGCTGAGATTTCAGTGTACTTTTTTATCATTGAAACTATGACATTTTTGACATAGTCTTTGGAATTCTTGGCTATCTTTTTGATGATTCTTTCTTTTAAAGCTGCTCTTGGCTCAGGCTTTTTTTGTTCTATATCATCTAATCTTTTGTTTATATTTTGGATCCTGTCAAGGATATGATCATAGGAGTAATAAGAATCAATAATCTGTTTTATTTCATGCGGTGTTTTTGGGATGTCACTTAGCTGCTGCTCAATCATATCTAATCTGTAATCATGCTGCTGATGTTTTTGATAGAAGTACTGCAGCCAATTCATCACCATCATCATGTCCTGTTTTACTTTTGTAAATGCAGCTGAAAGAAAAGAATGAATCTTGCTGATGCTTAATGCGTTTTGATTTTCCTTTAACATCATTTTATTTCAGAAAATTACTTTATCTTAATAAACCTTTCGCTTGTCCCATGGGACAAAAATGGGAAAATAGTGGGATTCCCAAGGGACTATTTTGGGAACATTTTGGGAATTTAAAAAGCTTTAAATCATTAAATTATTGAAATAAAAGCATTTTCCCATATTCCCATGGGACAATGTTGGGAATACTTTTGGAATGTCCCAGGAATTAAGTGGGAATAACAATATTTTTGTTTCCAGACGTAGAATATTAAAGTCTCGAGGAGAATATTTCATTAGCAAAGGATATATATTTAAAATGTCTGGGAATATGGGAATGTCTCTGGGACTCGAATTTGGCTATTAGAGAGCTTCTGGGACAATGTTGGGAATGTCTGGGAATATGATAAGAACGTTATTTTTAATGAAAAGTATTAAGGATTTTTGAAATAAGGTATCTTTTGATTTTGATTAGAGTTAACCTAATTTTGAAAAAGTTTAAATAATAGATTATTTTTATAAGATTAGAAAAGTGATTTTAATGATTGAAATGGTTAAAAGTGATAACAAAAAATCAAGAAAAATTTTTGAAAAAGTGATGATTTGAAACAAAGAATTGATCCAAAGATTTTTGATTTTGGATTTAGAGAGCAAGCAAAAAATTTTGAAATTTTGAAACAAAAATTAAGAAAAAAAAGTGAGCTCAAAAATTTGGAAATTTCCAGATTTTGAATATTTAAAATTTAATTGATTAAGTAGCAGAAAGTAAGAAAAAAACAGCAAAAATTTGATGATTATTTTGTTAAAAACTAAGTCAATATAAAGAGATTATAACTGAGAAAATATGTTAAAAAAGCTTAATAAGAGCTAAGAAGTATTGAACAAATATGAAAATGAGTCAATAATTGTTAAAATTGCTGAAAATGAGGTATTTTTAGCCAAAAATCAGTAATATTTGGTGAAAAGTGAGAGTTCGTAAATTTAATAATATAAGTATAAAAATAAGTATATTTAAGAAAAACTACTAAAAACAGTAAAAAATAGCTAAAAAAAGCTATATTTTGCATTAGAAATGTGAAAAGTGAGAGTTAGTTCAATACATATTGATGATAATGTGCTATATTTTATGATAAATATAAGAAAAATCAAGAAAAGTGAGTGTTTGATATGCAAATAAGATCAAAATCTAATTTAGCAGTGCTTCTATCTAAGCTAAAAGGCTTTCAGACTGGAAAAGTGAGAGAAAAGCTGGAACAGTACCAAACTGATCCTGAGATAGCTGCAGAAGTAATATGGTTTGCAGGATTTAATAAGGATATTTCTGGAAAAGTGATAGTTGACCTAGGCTGCGGGACAGGAGTCTTGGGAATTGGAGCTTTAATCATGGGTGCAGAGAAGGTAATCTTTGTAGATATCGACGAGGAAGCTGTTGAAACTGCTAAAAAGAATCTTGCTTTTGCTGAGGAAGAGCTTGGTGTCAAGCTAAGCAAGAAAGCTGAGTTTGTCGTAGAGGATGTTAGGAAATTTAAGGCAAAAGATGTTGATTTAGTGCTGCAAAATCCCCCTTTTGGAGTCAAGGTTAAACATGCTGATAGGGTGTTTTTAGAAAAGGCCATGGAGCTTTGCCCTATTATTTACTCGTTTCATAAGATTGAAAGCAGGGACTTTATCGACGAGTTTTCTAGAGACAAAGGATATAAAATGACTCATTTCTGGAGTTTTGATTTTCCTCTAAAAATGATGATGAAACACCATAAGAAAAGAATTCACAGGATAAAAGTTGGTTGTTGGAGATTAGAAAAGCTTATAAATAAATGACCTATTCCTAGTTAAAAATGGAAGTTAAAATTCTAAGTGAAAAAAAGAACAGATTAGTCATAGAAATTAAGAACGAAGGACATGCATTTTGCAATGCCTTGAAAAAAGAATTATGGAATGATTCGCATGTCAAAGTAGCAGCCTATAAGATAGAACATCCTTTAGTTGGAATTCCAACATTAATAGTTGAAACAGACGGCAAAGAGACTCCTAAAAAAGCACTAACTGAAGCTGCTAAAAGACTAGGTAAAGAAGCTGATAAATTCAAAACAGCATTTTCAAAAGGAGTAAAATGATAAAATTAGAGCAGGCCGAAAAACTGATAAAGCTTGCCAGAAGAGCGATTTCTGCTTATTTTAAAGGTAAAGAAGTTGATGTTGAACAAGACATTAAAAAGGAATTTGGAGAGGATTCTGGAGTATTTGTAAGCTTGTATATTCAAGATGATTTAATAGGATGTGTAGGCATTCCAAGGCCCATAATGCCATTATATAAAGCTGTTATTCAGGCTGCTAAAGGTGCTGCTTTTGAAGATCCTAGATTTCCTCCTTTGCGTAAAGATCAATTTGATAATATTAGGGTTGAAATCTCTGTTTTAACAGAGCCAGAAGCTATTGAAATTGAAAAGCCTGAAGATTATCTTGAAAAGATTAAAATAGGCAAAGATGGGCTTATGATAAAGGATGAGTTTGGTTCTGGTTTATTATTGCCGCAGGTGGCTGTAGAATGGAAATGGGATGCTAAAGAATTCTTGAATCAGACATGCAGAAAAGCAGGACTAGAGCCTGACTGCTGGTGCAATACCAAAAGGAATGTATATAAATTCCAAGCACAGGTATTTGCTGAAGAAAAGGGTAAATTAGTAGAGAAAAAACTATATTAACATTATGGCTGAAATGCTTGAATTCTTTGTTCTTAGGCTCTGAAAAAGCATTAGATTTTTATATTTCCTAGTGCCTAATAGTTATTGGGATGGGGCAAAAAAGCAGACTTAAGAAAGAAAGAAAACAGAGAGAAGAAGTAGAAAACTCTAGAAATGTGACTGAAAAAGTTATAAGGCAAAGGAAAGGTAGTTGGTTAAGTTGGGGTGCATATGTTTTATCTGGTGTCTTGGCTATTGGAACAATAGTTGGAACTGCTTATTTTATCTTAAGTAGAAATCCTGAGCCTGATTATTCAGTTAGTGAAAGTGGTTTGGAGAAGAAGGTTGAAGAAATAGCAGAAAGGCCTGTTGAAAAAGTTGAAGAATCTGATGTTTCTGATATCATTACTTTTGAGCAAGTAAAAGCTAATAAAGATAATATAAAATATGTTCAAAAATATCTTGATCAAATCCTTCAAAGAACTGAAACAGTTGGTGTTGAAGGATGGGATTCATTAGGAGAGTTGGTTTATGATCCAGGATATAAAATAAGAGGTGAGATTGTTAGCGGTGACAAAGGAAGGTATTTGGATGAAGCAGGATATGGTAATAATCCTACTACTTCTAGGACATCTATAATGTGTACAATGACTGGCAGAAGCCGAATGGGTAAAAAAGGACTGGTATATATAAACAGCACTGTTTTTGAATTTTGTAGAAGCGAAGATGAACTTTTATCTGGATTAGATAATGAAGTCTTTACAGCAAGAGCAATGTATAAAGGAGATGCACATATAAAAACAATTAAAAGACCAAACCCAGCTATAGGAGAGATGAGTGAGGCTTTGTTTCATTTGCAGTGCGAGGCACTGTCATTTGACTTGCAATTTACTTATATAGAAAATGGAAAAAGAAAAGTTAGTGACTTCTTTTTAGAAGGAAGTAGAATGTCTGCAAGAACACTAATGAGAAAACTTATTAAAATTGCTGAAAGCGGCACAGTTGATGGAGAATATGCAAAAGGAATAATCACAACCTTGGCTAGAAGACCAACTGCTAAGTATTTCAGGTAAAAATGGGGCAAAAAAAGATAAAAGCAGAGAGAAGAAGACAGAGAGAAGAAGCAGCTAGAATAGCAGCTGAAAAACCAACTCAAGTTCCTAAAAAAAGAAATAAATGGCTATTATACGTAGGAGGGCCTTTTTTGGCTATTGCTGGAACAATTGGCTCAATATTAGGATTTTCTAGCTCTGATTTAGAAGAAAAAGTTAGTAAAGAAGTAGTTTCTGAAAGTGTTGAAAAAAAAGAAAGAATCTCCTTCAAAGAAGCAAAAGCTGATTCAAGCAAACAAGCAGAGTATGTAAGAAATCTTGATAGTATAATTGAAATTCCACATTATACAGCAAGCATAGAATATAAAACAAGTTTTGAAAAAATTGGAGAAATGAATAATCTCTACAAAAACAACAAGCCTATGATGTTTACAACAACTGCTGAAAAAGGAACATTGAAAGATCTTGGAAAAAAGAAGCGTAAAGGAAAAACAACTGTATTGCCTGCTGCTTTTAAAGATTCAAGAAATGAAGCAGAATTTCTAGTAGCATTAAGACATGAATTTAGTATGGCTAAGATAATTCATGAAGGATTTGATGATTTATCCATGGATGATTTTTTTTATCAGCCGCCTGATGGAGGAAAAAGGGTATTTCTTAGAACAATGTGGCATATAGCTGCTGAATTAGAATCTTATGATAAAGATGTAGAAAGAGTAATTGAAACAAGAATGAGTGATTTTACTATTAATAGATTCAAAGAATGTTATATATGGTATTTTAATCAACTAAGAAAAAATAAAGATTATCCTGAAGCAGATGTTTTAAAAGAAAAATTGTATAAATTATTCTTTAGAAAGTGGATGAAAGATTTTTCTGTAGAAGCTCCTGCTGAAGTCAAGTTTAGAAAAGTTAAATCTAATTTAGAGGATATAACAGCTGTGCAAAGATACCTTGATGAAATATTACAAAATGAAAGTGCAAAAGTTATATCATGGACTGGATTTGAAAGATTGATTTATAGACCTGTTGATAATTTTGATAAAGAAGATTCTAATCTAAAAACATACGGCGGAAAAGTAAGAGGAGATAAAAGTAAATTCCATGGCATAGCATATGTAGATATTCAAAAAGGAAATAAAGGAGATTGTTATATATCAAGAGGACTTTTTGAACTTGCTAGGTGTGCAGATGAATTAAAGAGTATGCTTGATAATGAAGCTTTTAATGCTTATTGTGCATGGCAGCTAGTGCTTCCTGAGTGTTATGATCCATATCCAGACATGAAGAAAAGTAAAAGAGTAAGAGATATGGCTTTTGAAGCAATGAGTTATGATTATCAACTAGCAAGAATTATGGAAGGCAAAAGAAGAGTATCAAGAGAGTATAGAGCAAGGATAACAAAAAGTTATTATAATTCAGTTTATCTAAATTTATTAGAAGTTAGCAAACAGGACAATGATGATGGCTTATATGTAAGAGCTCTTTTAAAAGGGCTTAAAATGAAATTTCAACCAACGAGAGGCAGATAGATGTCATTCATAAGAACAAAAAAGATAAAAGGTGCTGAATACGCTTATATAGTTGAAAACAAATGGAGAAAAAGAAGGAAGAATAAAGTAAAGCAAGTGATGTCAAAGTATCTTGGCAGAGTCTATAGATTTGACAGAATTAGTGTTTTAGATTTTTTTGAATTCTACAATATTGAAGATATTAATAAATATTTAGATGAGAAAACAAAATATGATATTTTAGTTGATTTGATTAAGCTGGAATTACATAATCATGGTTTTGAAGAAAAAGATAAAAAGCTAACAAAAGAGGAATGTTTTTTTAATCTAGATGAAAAAAGGATTCAAAGCAAAAGAACAAAAAAAATAGCAATTGCTATGAATGAAGGATTCCTGACAAATTATGCAATCAAGAAGATATTGAAATTTGAGGCATTTGATGAAGAAGAGGATGGTTACTTATTGGCTAAATTGTTTGTTGAGTCTGGATTAAATATACCAAAAGAAATTTTTGTCGGATTTTTCAAAAAAGTTATGAAATTTTAAAATTTTTCGTAACTTTTATAAATAATTTATAATTCAATGAAAAAATGGGAGAAGAAAAGAAATATCCAAAACATATAGGGATTATTCTTGATGGAAATAGAAGATTTGCCAGAAGGCTTATGATGGAACCTTGGAAAGGGCATGAGCTTGGATTTGAAAAATTAAAACAATTATATAAATGGTGCAAGGAATTAGGTATTAAGGAGTTAACTCTTTATTGTTTTTCTATGCAGAATTTTAACAGGCCTAAAAGAGAATTTGATTTTCTAATGGATATATTTGTAAAAGCTGGAAATGATGCTGCTGCTAATGAAGATGTCCATAAGAACAAGATTAGAGTCAATGCTATCGGCAGATGGCATCTGTTTCCTGAAAAGGTTCAAGAAGCTATTAAAAAAGCAGTTGATGCTACTAAAGATTACAATGATTTTACTGTTAATCTATGCTTAGCTTATGGCGGCAGGGAAGAGATTGTTGATGGTGTCAAGAAATTAGCTGCTGATTTGAAAGACGGCAAAATCAATGCTGATGATATAAACGAAGAAAAGTTTTCAGAGTATCTTTATATGAATTCTGAGCCTGATTTAATTATAAGAACAGGTGGAGCACATAGAACTTCTAATTTTTTAGCCTGGCAAAGCATTTATTCTGAATGGATTTTCCCTGAAAAGTTCTGGCCTGAGTTTGAAAAAAAAGATTTGATTGATTGCATTGACAAATTCATGGGAAGAGAAAGAAGATTTGGGAAGTAAATCTCTGTGAACTTGTAATAAAAATATTTATAAAGATTAGAAGAAAATAATAGTTTGGTGATATTAATGACTAATAAATTAGGCCAAACAACAAATGCTATAGTAGGACATAATAAGATTAATCTTTCTGTTGCATTATCAGATGGAGATTCTATTCTTTTGGAGTTTAAGGGAAAGGTTGCAAAGGAGATTGAAAATATTCTAGGTGTTTCTGCAGGTATGCATAAATCTAAAGATGTATTGTTAGAAACTAAACCTACAAAAATAGTGTTAGAGATTGTTAAATAATCTTAAAATTTTAGAATTAAATTTTTCTTCTAAATTTTCCATTTTCCCATATGGGACAATGCTGGGAAAGTGGGAATATATTTATAGGAAATCTGTTTTCTATTGATTATGGAACATGAGACTGATGAAGTAGAGGAACAAGAACCTTGGCATAAAGGGCCTGTCAAATGGATCTTAGCTGTTTTTCTTGCTTTGATTTTAGTTTTGATGATTGTTCCTTGGTATTCTGTCAAGTTAGATCCTAATCCCAAGGATATCCCTAAAATATATGAGTTTGTTGGAATATTAAGAGAAACTAATGTTGGAAATCAAACATCAAATTTAATTGAAGCTGTTAATAATCTTGATACTTCTGACCCTATAATAAAGCAGATTGCTACAAAGATAGCAAGCCAGAGCTGCGAGCAAAGCAGAGTATGCCAAGCAAAAGCACTATATTATTTTGTAAGAGATAATGTTGAATATGTTTCTGATCCAGTTGCTAAAGAATATATTGAAAGTCCAGTTGAGATTTTACAAACAAGAGGAGGAGATTGTGAATCAGGCACATTATTATTAGCTGCATTAGAAGAGTCTATTGGGATTGATTCTGAAATTGTGTTGATTCCAGGTCATGCTTATTTAAGAATTAAACTGCCAGATGCTATAAATAAATACAAAATAGATGGAGACTGGGTTTATGTAGATTGGACTTGCAATAACTGTGATTTTGGAGAAATTCCTTATCAAAATATAAACAAAAAAGCAAGTTATTTAGAAATTTAAATCTATCTCTTGCTTTTTTCCCTTCTTTTAACGATTTCACCAGTAGGCCTATTTCTATTAAATCTTAAGAATCTATTAATCTTTTCTTCATCTTCCCTTTTCTGCTTTATTTGATCATCTGAAAGATCTGGCATTGTAATATCTACTGATGCAGGCTTTTCTTTTCTAAATTTTGCATATCTTTCTCTTTTTGCGCTTACTTTTTTTGCTTTTTTATTTTTTTTACCCATAATAATCATCTCAATTTTTTATTTTAATAAAATAACTTATTTATATAGTTTATCTTATTTTGAAGATAAATTATTGATTCTTCTGTATCTTCTTCTGGAGCCCATGGAGCAAATCGTTTATGTGTTTCTGGATCATAAGGCCCTCCAATTATCTCATATAATGCTGCTTTTTCTGATAAAATAATAAAAGAATGCCATTTTTTTGAAGGAATTTCTACAATTTGATTATTTTCATCTAATATTACTGAATCTGTAATTTTTCCATCATCATCAAATATTAGTACTGCTGCTTTTCCTTTTAATATTAAGAATATCTCTAATTTATCAGGATTTTCATGTTTATGAGGCCTTACATAAGTATCTTTTAATCCAGCATTAATCATTCTCTGTATTTTATCTTCTGGTTTACTAAAACAATGCACTGCTCTTTTCCTGGGAGAATTTTCTGCTTTTTCTAGAACTTGATTTATTAATTCATTATTGATTTTATTTAGCATTATCCATATATAGTTGCTTGGATTATTAATTTTTGCGTTAAATTTATAAATAAATCCTAATTTTTGCTTTATTATCCCGTAATCACTATCTATGATAGGAGGGCAGAAATGAAGAAAGAAGATATATTAAAAGTTATTAAGGAATTAAAAGAAAAATCTAAAAAAAGAAATTTCAAGCAAAGTTTTGATTTAATTGTTGTTCTAAAAGGCTTAAATCTTAAAAAACCTGAAGAGCAGGTTGAGTTCTTTCAGCCATTAAAACATGATCTAGGCAAACAACTAAAAATCTGTGCTTTGGTAGGCCCGGAGCTTGCTGGTAAATCAAAAGATCTATGTGATTTTATAGTTAAAGATGATGAATTTCCTAAATATGCTAAAGATAAGAAAGCAACAAAAAAACTTGCAAAGGAATGTGGCTGGTTTATTGCCCAGGCAAATTTAATGCCAAAAATAGCAGCATCATTTGGCAGGGTTTTAGGACCAAAGGGAAAGATGCCTAATCCTAAAGCTGGCTGCATTGTTCCTCCTACTGCTAATCTTAAACCATTATGTGATAGATTAAGAAAAACAGTCAAAGTTTCTGCTAAAACAGTTCCTACAATTCAATGTATTGTTGGTAAAGAAGATATGAAAGATGAAGATGTAACTGATAATATTTGGACAATATATGATGGTCTTGTTCATCATTTACCAAGCGGAAAAGATAATGTTAGAAATGTGCTGTTAAAATTAACTATGGGCAAACCAATAAATTTGGAGAAATAAGATGGCAGAAGAAGCAAAAAAACCTCATGTTTCAGGATATAAGAAGAAAGTTGTAGAAGATTTTGTGAAATTGATTAAAGAATATCCTATAATTGGGGCTGTAAATATGGAGAATCTTCCTGCTCCTCAATTGCAGACAATGAGAGGCCAGCTTAGAGATAAAGTTGTTATGAGAATGACTAAGAGAAGATTGATCAAGATTGCAATTGAACAAGCAAAAGCAGAAAAAAAAGGCATTGAAGAACTTGAAAAACATCTTAAAGGAATGCCTGCATTATTATTTAGCAAAGAGAATCCTTTCAAATTATATAAAACACTTAAGAAAAGCAAGAGCAGCGCTCCTGCAAAAGCCGGGCAAACTGCTCCAAAAGATATAGTTGTGCCAGCTGGTCCAACATCATTTGCTCCTGGACCAGTAATTGGTGAATTAGGAGCGATGGGAATAAAGACTTCTGTTGAAGGAGGAAAGATTGCTATCCAAGCAGATACTGTTGTTGTTAAAGAAGGAGAAGAAATCAAAGCAAACGTTGCAGGAATGCTGACAAGGTTAGGAATTGAACCAATGGAAATTGGCTTGGATTTAGTTGCTGTTTATGAAGATGGGACAATCTACACAAGAGATATACTAGATATAGATGAAGAAGAATTCCTTGCAAGATTACAAAATGCTTATAGGTGGTCATTTAACCTGGCTGTTGAAGCTGGTTACTTTACAAAAGAAACTATTGAATTATTGGTTCCAAAGGCATTTAATGAAGCAAAAGCATTGGCTTTAGAAGCAAATATTATGGCTGATGTAGTTGCAGAAGAATTAATCGCAAAAGCAGAAGCACAAGGAAAATCATTGAAAGAAGAGATTAAATATGAAGAAAAAGTTGGCAAAGCAGAAGAAGAGAAAAAACCAGAAGAAAAAGCTGCTGAAGCTCCTAAAGAAGAGAAGAAAGAGGAGCCAAAAAAGGAAGAACCAAAGCAGGAAGAGGAAAAAAAAGAAATACCTAAAGAGGAGCCAAAGATAGAAGAAAAGAAAGAATCTGAATTTCCTAAAAAACCTGAAGAACCAAAGCCAGAACCTGAACCTAAGGTAGAGGAGAAAAAAGAAGAGGTTCCTAAGGAAGAGCCTAAACCAGAGCCAAAGGTTGAAGAAAAACCAGAAGCTGTTAAAGAAAAACAAAAGCAAGCAAGTGAAGAAGTTAAAACAAGAGCAGAAGAATTAAAAGAAAAATTAGAAAAAGCAAGAAAGGTTAAACCAAAACAAGAAGTTAAACAAGTTCCTAAAGCAGAACCTAAACCTGAAGAACCTAGAAAATCAGGCATAATCAGGATGAATGCAGAAGAAAAGGCTAAAATTTTAGAGAAGAAAAAGCAGGAAATTGATAATGCTGAAAATTTATTTCATCAATTACAGAAAAAAGGGACATTAAGAGGAACAAAAACTGAAATAAAATCAAATGTTCTTAATGAACCACTTACACCACAGCAAATTGTTGAGAAAGGCATCAAGAATATGAAGCAGAAACAAGAAGAAGTACCAAATGCATATGATTTAATGCAAAAAAAATTGAAGGAAAGAAGATAAAAAATAATATTCATAATTAATTTATGGAGGGATAAAAAATGGAATATGTGTATGCGGCAATGTTATTGCATAAAGCTGGACAAAAGATTGAAGAAGGATCAGTCAAAAAAGTACTAGAAGCAGCTGGTGTTAAGCCAGATGAAGCTAGAATAAAGGCTCTTGTCGCTTCTCTTGAAGGCGTTGATATTGATAAAGCTATAGAAAAAGCTGCTGTTGCACCTGCATCTGCACCTGCTGCAGCTCCTGCTGCTGAGGGCGGCAAAGAAGAGAAGAAAGAAGAGAAAAAGAAAGAAGAAAAAGTCAGTGAAGAAAAAGCTGCTGCTGGACTAGGCGCTCTTTTCGGCTGATTTTATTTTTTTATTTTAAAATAAAATGGCAATCGTGAGTGGACATGACAATAGAATTAAGGAAAGAGTTATTTAATAAACTCAATAAAAATAAAAGGGAAATCTCTGAATTAAGAAGAACTTTAAATCAGTTAGATAAAGAAAAGGAAGATTGGTTTAAGAAAAAGGAAGAATATAGTAAAACTATTTCTAAATTAATTAATGAAGTTAAGAGCAGCAAGAAAGATAGGAATAAGTATACAGAAGAAGTCAAGACTATTAAGAAAGAAAGAGAAAAATTTAATGAACAAATTAGAGATAAAATTAAAGAAGTTAAAAAATTAAATGAAGAAAAAACAGAAATACAAAAAAAATATCATATTAAAGAAGATCCTGCACAAATAAAAGCAGAGATTGAAAAATTAGAAACAAAGATTGAAACAGAAGCTATTTCTTTTGATAAAGAAAAACAAATTATGAAAAGAATAAAAGAACTTAAGAAAAAAGAAAAAGAAGCTGAGAAGATAAGCGATGTTTGGGAAAAACAAAGAGAAATGTCAAAAAATATAGACAAATTAAAAGAAAATGCAGAAAAAGCTCATAAAAATGTACAAAATAAAGCAAAAGAAAGCCAGGAAAAGCATGAGGCTGTCATTGAAATTAGCCAGGATGTTGATGAATTAAAAGAAAAGGAGGAAGAAGCATTCAAAAAATTCATTGAATTGAAGAAAAAGTTTACTGAAGCCAATGATCAATTAAAAGAAAAACTGATTGAGATGGGCAAAATTAATCAAGAGATAAGTAAAGTAAAACAAAGCAAAAAAGAGGCTAAAAAAAGAAAAACTGAAGAGGAATTAAAGAAAAAAGAAGAGATTATAAAGGAAAAGATGAAAAAGGGCGGGAAATTGACAACAGAAGATTTATTAGTCATGCAAGAATTAGGAGGACAAGAATAATTATCTATTTCTTTTCAGGATTTTTTTCAGCAGGTTTTTGTTCTTTAGGTTCAGGTTTTGATTCTTTGCCTGTAAATTCTGTATAGCCGCACTTTCCACAAGTTAGTCTATTCGAATGTTTTGCCAAGCAATAACCTTTTCCGCATTTAGGGCATGATTTATTTTTGCTTTTTATTGTTGAGCCTGATATCTCATAAAGAGTATGAGGTTTTACAGAGCGTTTTGGTTTTACTTTTTTCTTTGCCATTTTTATTCAGCAGGTTTTTCCTCTGGTTTAGCTTCAGCTGGTTTTTCTTTCTTAGCTTCTTCTTTTGGTGCTTCAGCAGGTTTTTTTCCTGCAGCTTCTTCTTTTTTCTTTGGTTTTGGTTCTATTTTTTGCATTGCTTCTTTTGAAGCATAAATATAAGCATTTACATCTGCTTCTGGAGAGCCGTATTCTGTATAAATTTCTTTCACTGCAATTAAATTTTCATCTGCTTTTAATTCAGATGCTAAAGCTTTTTTAACTTCTCCAGCAGAAGGTGTTGCTTTGTCAAAGATTATATGTGCTTTAACAGATGTTCTTGATAATATCTGTTGTTCATTCTTCTCTGTAATTTTTACTTGCATTTTACTTAACCTTTATTGCATATTCCCCTTTTACTTTAATCCCTATTTTTTTTGCAATTTCTGATTTGTTTGGATCTATGATATACATTCTTCCCTGCCAGTTTGTTGAGAATTGTTTACCATTACAAATAGGACATTGAGGGCCTTCTACAAATAATTTACATTTTTTACATACCTTTTTCTTAGCCATGCTTATTTACCTTTTTTTTCTTCTTTCTTCTCTTCCTTAGCTTCTTCTTTTTCTTCAACTGGTTTTCCAGCTTCTTCAATCCAATCAATTCTCCCAAGACCTGGCTGCCTCATTGTAAGGCCAAGTTTTGGATTAGTTATATCTTTAAAACTAACTGCAATTATTCTCGCTTTGCATAAATCTCCTACTTTTAATGTCCTTTTTGTTTCTTTTCCTGTCAAAACCTTATCTTTAGCAAAACTAACAAAATCATCCATTGTCTGGCTGATATGGATCATACCATCAATCGGGCCTAATGTGATAAATGCTCCAAAATCTGCAATGTCTTTGATTCTTCCCATAACAACTTCCTGCAATTCTGGCTTGAATGTCAATAATTCAAAGACTGTTTCATAATAAGAGGCGCCGTCTCCTGGAATCACGATGCCTTCTTTGATTTCCTTTATGCTTTTTACATTTATCACTATACCTAAATCTTTTGAAATGTACCCTTCATATTCTTCTTTTAATTGTTTTAGTACTGCCTGCTCTCTTGATAGGTTAAACAAGCTAGGTGGCACTCTTATATGGTCCTTTATTTCTGATTTATAGAACATATTAATCTCCTGTTTGATTGTAAAAGAATATATGAGGTATTTAAAAAACTTTGGGTTTTTTAATACTTTTTTGATTAATTTAGGATAATTATATATACTTAGTAGATGGTAAAACATAAACAGGTAAATGAAAGATAGAATTAAAAGAAAATTTAGTGAAATATATAATAAATTGAACAAAAGAACTTTGCTAATAATTTTTGCTTATTTAATAATAACTTTTTTTCTTAGCTGGCCATTAATATTTCATTTGGATGGATTTTTATTATCAAAAAATTATGATGATATTACTCATTCTGATGCTAAAAATCATATTAATTACATGTTAAAAAGTAAAGATTTATTTTTAGAACATAAAGATTTTATTATTGTACCTAAAAATTATGCATTAGCTCAAACATATAATTTATTTGGTGTAATTGCAACTATTTTTTTTGGTTTAAATGAAATAATCTTTCATAATCTGTATTTTTTAATTTCAATTTTCCTATCAGGATTGTTTATATATCTCTTAATGCTTGAATTAAGCAAAGATAAAATATCTTCTTTTTTTGCAGGATTTCTGTATATGTCTTCTAATTATATTTTTCATCAGTATATTTGGGGACATACAAATATATGGCAGATACAATGGATTCCTTTAATATTCTTGTTTTTAGAAAAAACAATAAAATATGAAAAGATAAAATATAGTTTATATTTAGGAATTGCTTTAGCTTTACAAATACTTTCATCTTCTCAATATATTGTTTATCTAAGTTTTATTATTCCATTGTATTTGTTATTAAGAATTTTTATAGTTGATAAAAAAATTCTTATTAATAAAAAATTTTATTTAAATATGTTTATTTCTTTAATCACTGCTTTTGTTCTTTCTAGTTTTTATCTAGTTAAAAGAATTGGTTTATCTTCTGTAATAAGAACAATAGAAGAAAATATGATGTGGTATTGGAGACTTAATAATTTAAATGAACTTCTTAGTTTTGGTGAGAATATTTCAATAGGACCTATCCACATAATATTTCTTGGATTTGGTTTATTTGTTTTGTGGATGAATATAAAGAACAAAGATTATAGAAAATATTTTATTTATTTGATTTTATTTATTTTTATTATAATTGCTATGTTTGGACCTTTTTCAAAATTTGCTCCTTATTATTGGCTGTATAAAATCTGGCCTTTTGTTAAAAATTTTAGAGTTCTTAGAAGATTATTCCCTTTTGTTTTAATGAGTTCTAGTATATTGTCTTCTTTATTTTTATTATATCTTAAAGATCAAAATAAATCTGAAAAGTATAGGATAATGATATTGATTATTTCTATCTTTGTTATGATTATATTACAAATATTAAATTCTCATTGGACATCAAACCTTTGGATATATTATCCTTAAATTAAGATATAATCAGCTTCTTTTTGGCCCTTAATGTAAGAATTTTAGCTTTTAATCTTTTTTTTAATCCAATGTCTTGTGTCGCAATAATATACCCTTTTAAATCCACTATTAAATCATCAACTGGCTTATCTTCTTTTGTTTTGATTATATTTAGTTTTTTTGCTTTAATCAGCTGCAAAGCTAATTTTGCTGCGTTTCTGTTTTTCTGGCTTTGTTTTTTATTCTTTTGAATTGATTTTAGTTCATAAATAACCTTATCTAAAGTATATAATTGATATTTTTCAAGCATAATCTTGTCTATTTCTGAGAAAATATCTATATTAAACTGTGCTGGAATTAATAGAAAGTTTGTATCTAGGAGTATTTTTTTTACCATTTTATTCTAAAATGTTAAACCTTATTCACTTTGTTCATAAGTTTCATTTTTTATAAGTATAGTTTAACCATAATTTTTTGAAAAAAGTAAGAGTCAGTGTTGATAAAACAAAAGCAAGTGCAGGAACAATTGAATTGATAAAAGGATGCGGTAGTCCAGCAAAATAAAAGAAAATTACAATTACAATATATGTAAGAATAGCTATAATTATCTTTCTTGATAGACTTGTTTCCCAAGCTTTATCGGCTTCAACTCTTTTATTCCTTTGTTTTATTTTTTCTATTTCTTTTTTTATATTCATTTTCCTTTAAACCATTTTTTCATCTTAACAGCATCTCCAAATACATCTGGAGATTCATTGATAATAATCATTGATTTTGGCTTATGTTTTTTAATTGCTTTTGCCAATGGCATGAAAAATGATTTTTCAAGCAATTTGTGAGATTTTTCTCCTTTTGCAGTATAGGTAATGCCGGAGAAATGACAATGAATATGAGGCAATGATTTAATTTTTTTAAATATTTCATCATAATCTATTTTTCCAGCTTCTCTTGCATAAAGATGAGCAAAATCAACACAGATTTCACATTTTGTTTCTTTTTTTAATTTAAGCAAAGTATCTAATCCTGAAAATTGTGATTTTTTTCCTGTTGTTTCTGGAGCTAGTTTAACATTCCATTTGTTTTTCTTTATTGTTTTTTGCAAATCAATGATTTCTTTTTTTATTATCTGATAAATTTCATCTTCATCACGGCCCTGATAAAATCCTGAATGAAATACAACAGGAGAGGCTCCTAAATAATGAGCGCGTTCACAGCTTTGAAGAATCCTTTTTTTGCTTGCATTTAATTTTGCTTTTTCTTTTGAAGCCAGATTAATATAATAAGGGCCATGAACTGAAAGTTTTATTCCTAATTTCTTTGCAATCTCTCCAACTTTTTTTGCTTCTGCATTTGACATCCTTACTCCATAAGTAAATTCAACTTCAAATGCTCCTAAACCTAATTCTTTTGCATGCTTGATTCCTTCTTCATTTCCAAGACCTGCTGAACCAGCTGGACCAAATAATATTTTCATTTTATTGTTCTTCACTTATTTTTATATCAACTTTTGTAAAGAATTTAGAGAAATGAGTAACTATTGTTGATAAAATTATTGTGTATATCAAAAACAATAGGATTAAATCAAGTATGGGTTTTATTCCTGTGATTGTCCTTGTGGCTAATGTAAATACAACAACTGCTACAGCAATACCTTTTGGTATGTTTAATGTCATGTATAATTTTTCTTTTAATGTATAATCCGATTTCATAAAGGATACTTCTACTGATAAAAATCTAAAGATAAGATAAACCACAAATAATAATGTTGCAGGAAGAAGAAATTCTTTTGTCCAAGGTATTTTTATTATAGTACCTACTAAAACAAAGACAAGTATTTCAAATACTTCTGAAAATATTTCCCCAAATTTCAAAAGAGTTTTCATGTGTTTTATATGGTAAAGATTTCCAAACAAAAGCCCTGCTGCTGTAACTGACAATACTCCATTTCCTCCTAATAGTTCTGCGCCTGAATATGCTAATAAGGCAACTACTATAAAGGCCAAAGGAGACAATGTTGCACTATAATATTTTTTCATGAATCTGAAAAATATTAATCCTATTAATATTCCTGTTCCTATCCCAACTACAAACAGCTGTGCAAAAGGCAGTAATTGCTTTGATATCAATGTTAAAGTTGATTCTCCTGCAGCTTCTTTAATTATATCAACTAATAAAAAAGGAATCAATACAATTAAGGGAGTATTTAAAATGGCTTCCACTTTCAACAACTCAAATAATTTTGATCTTGCTCCTGCTAATATCATCAATGTTGAAGAAGGATCTGTTCCTGAAACAACTGCTGCAAAGATTATAGCTAATATGATTGATGAAGGCTTAAAAATATAGAAAGTTACTGCAGATAAAAATATCAAATTAACTAAAAGAAATATGATTGATAATTTTAGGGCAGAAGCAGACATTGTATCAAATTTTCTGAATCTAAATTGAGAGCTTGAATCAAAAACAACTAAAGCCAGAGTAATAATTGCAAGGCTTGTCAAAAATGTTTGAGAAAATTGAAGTAGAGGTTGGCCTTGATAAGTAATAAATCCTATGCCCATACCAATACCAATTAATATTATAAGATTAGGAATCTTTAACCTTCTTGATAATATTGAACCTAATAAGCCTATTATCAGAATAAGTACAATATAACCTATATTTATTAAAATTGGATCTGCCATTTTACCTCTTTTTTATTTAATATAACAGAATTAATTTATTAAGTTTGTGTTTATTTAGAAATTTTAATAGCCATTTGTCCTTGAATGCTCTAACTCACTGGAGGGTAGTTTTAGAGAATATATAAAAAGTTATTTTACAAAAAATTTATTTCTCCAGATAGAAGTTCTTTCTACCATACTCTTTTCTTCAATTAACCATTTTTTTGTTTTTAAGAAAGAATAAACACCCCTATCTGCATGATAAATAATATAAATTTTTCTTGGATTATATTTTAAACTTTTTTTAATATTATTAAGTATTTTATTTAAAGTTTTTAATCCAAATGGATTAAAAAAGAAAAATATTGTTTCATCTGTTATCTTATACTTTGCAGCATCTAAATAAAGTATTTTGATTTCAGATTTATTAAATTTAAACTTTTTTTTATTTTTAAGAGCATCTTTAAATAATTCATGATTATATTCAATTCCAACTGCTTTTTTTATTTTTCTAAGCGATGCTAAAAAAACAGTTCTTCCCTTGCCACAACCAAAATCAACAAAAATATCTTGATTTCTAAGTTTTATACTATTTAAAATATTCTGAATATTTTTATATCCTGTTGGAAGATAAATAGTTATATCTTCATTAATATTAGAACAATATTTTATATAATTCCCCATTGTATTAATTTTATATAACTTATCAAAACAAAAATCTTGACAAAGACGTAAAAATTCTTTCTTAAAATAAACATGTTTATTCCAATACCACCTAAATAACATTTTTAATTCATTTAATTCACATTTATGCATTTTAATAAATGTGAATCTTATAAAAGTTTAAATATTTTTCTTTTTATAGAAATAGTTCATTAAGTTTGCACTTATTTATATATTTCAACAACTATTCCACTGTTAATATTTTCTGTTTAAGCTTTTCAAATTAGTTATATACAATCTTATTATATCTCATAAATGAATATATAATAAAATTTTTATAAAGTCAATATTTAATATTCATTATTAGTTATTACTATTTAATGATTAAAAAACAAAATTTTATAAATATCTGATATTTTTATCTTAATAAAATGGTAAATTTAGAAATAATTGCGAGATATAAAGCAGATAATCTTTTTCTTAGAGCAAAAACAAATAGCGGTGAAGAAGTAGTTATAAAACCTGCAACATTAGAGGATATTAATCGGCTTTATGGTTTTCATGAAGATTTAAAGTATTATAGAAGAAAAGCAGAATCCCATAGAAAAACTGAAAGATCTATGATGTTTATATTAGAATCTAAAAAAGGCCCATTTGGAAGAGTTACTTTAAAAAATATTAGAGATGAAGGAAATGCTGAATATGACGGTGTAACAAGAGTTGTTGATAGCCATACAAAAGGAGGAATGACTGTAGCATTAAAAGAGATTAATAGATTCGGATTTGAGGAAGTTGGAATAGAAAAGTTTTTTCTTACAGTTGACTCATTTAATTACAAGGCTAGAAAACTTTATTACAATTGTGGATTTATTTCAATTTCAGCAGATATCCCAATGGAATTAACTGAAATTAAAGAAAAAGGGCAATGTTGGGTATCAAATTTAAATTTAGGTGGAAAAGCTAAAAGATATTTAACAGAAATGGAACTAACAAAAGAAAGATTTGAATTCTTAAAATCTCTTTCTTAATATTAATTAAGATTTGTTATTTGAAAAGGTTTATAAATTGAATATTATTAAATATTATAAAAATTTTAATTATTAAAAATAATGAAATTAAAAATTAAAATATTTAATACTGAAGTACCTATCAAATCTATTATAAAAAGAAAATCTGCTACAAAATTAATCCATGAGAGATATAAAAAGATTAAAGATAAAGTAATCTTTGCTGATAACAAAAAAACTATATTCACAAAGTCTAATTACAAATTATCTAAAGGGTGTCAATATTGTAAAAAAGGAACATGGCTTTGTTTATTTGTAGGATTAAGATGTAATTCTAATTGTCGTTTTTGTAGTCGTGCTTTATTGAATATAAATAAAGATGAACCTAAGGGATATCAATTAGGAATGTCTTTTAGTAAATTAGTTAATAAAATATTAAATCAAAAGATTGAAGGTATTTCTTATTCAGGAGGAGAACCCTTATTATATTTA